>ERZ1066122.12-NODE-12-length-276114-cov-24.149142_pt1 | contig 276114 bp, 258 predicted proteins | sample MGYA00382769_ERZ1066122 | MGnify/ENA primary metagenome ERZ1066122 (study PRJEB33369, sample SAMEA5778352) | biofilm metagenome | biome: Industrial cooling water; feature: Water cooling tower basin; material: Biofilm | place: United Arab Emirates | collected...
CCCCGCGATACATCGGATCTTCCAGCGCGCGGCCGGTGCCGATGGCAACGCAGGTGAGCGGTTCTTCAGCGATGCTCACCGGCAGGCCGGTGGCTTCGCGCAGCACGACATCCAGATCGCGCAGCAGGGCGCCGCCGCCGGTCAGCACGATGCCCTGGTCAACGATGTCGGCAGCCAGTTCGGGCTGGGTGTTTTCCAGCGCGGCGCGGACACCTTCGACGATGGTGGCAACCGGCTCTGCCAGTGCATCGGCGACCTGCAGCTGGTTGATCTGGATTTCGGTGGGGACGCCGTTCATCAGGTCGCGGCCCTTGATGTCGATGGTGTGGCCAACGCCTTCGGCCGGCTTCTTCGCGGTGCCGATTTCCTTCTTGATGCGCTCTGCGGTGGCTTCGCCGATCAGCATGTTGTGGTTGCGGCGGACATAGTTGATGATCGCCTCGTCCATCTTGTCACCGCCCACGCGCACGCTGGTTGTATAGGCCAGGCCCTTCAGCGACAGCACGGCAACTTCCGTGGTGCCACCGCCGATGTCGACCACCATCGAACCGATCGGTTCGGTCACCGGCATGCCGGCGCCGATGGCGGCGGCCATCGGTTCCTCGATCAGATAGACCTGGGTGGCGCCGGCATTGTTGGCAGCGTCGCGGATGGCGCGCTTTTCAACGCTGGTGGAACCCGACGGCACGCAGATGACGATTTCCGGATAGCGGCCGAAACGGCTGGTCTGCACCTTCTTGATGAAGTGCTTGATCATCTGCTCGGCCACATCGATGTCGGCAATCACGCCGTCGCGAAGGGGGCGAATGGTTTCCACGTTGCCCGGCGTGCGGCCCATCATCACCTTGGCCTCATTGCCGACCGCCTTGACCACCTTGTTGCCGCGAATGGTCTCGATGGCGACAACCGACGGTTCGTTCAGCACGATGCCGCGGCCACGCACATAGACCAGCGTGTTGGCTGTGCCGAGGTCGATGGCCATGTCTTGCGACAGGAAGGAAAACATCCGGGAAAAGGGCGACATGTCGGCGATGGCTTCAGGCAGGAGGGCGGGGGTGCACTCGGGTGCGGGGGCTGTGTGTCCTCTGGCTGGTTGGCACCGATTCGGCAAGCGTCAAGCCGGATTCGTGCTTCGGGGCGGCAGCGTGAGACGATGACAAGAAGGGCCCGGGCGCCTAGAAGGTTCAGGTGCCCATTCGCCGCTTGCCCGAAACGCTGATCAACCGCATCGCCGCCGGCGAGGTGGTCGAGCGTCCGGCCAGTGCGGTCAAGGAACTGGTCGAGAATGCGCTGGATGCCGGCGCGCGGCGGATTGCCATCACGCTGGCCGGCGGCGGCATCGAGGGCATCGAGGTGGCTGACGATGGCCATGGCATGACGCCCGACCAGCTGCGCCTCGCCGTCGAGCGCCATGCGACCTCCAAGCTTCCCGATGATGACCTGTCGGCAATTGCCACCATGGGCTTCAGGGGCGAGGCGCTGCCCTCCATCGGCTCCGTCGCCACCCTGGCGCTGACCAGCCGACCGGCGGGAAAGGGTGGCTGGCAGCTGGTGGTGGACAATGGGCGCATCGTGGCCGATGGTCCGGCCAGCGCGGCGCCCGGCACGCTGGTTCGCGTCACCGGCCTGTTCGCGCGCGTGCCGGCGCGCGCCAAGTTCCTGAAGTCGCCCCGATCTGAACTGGCCGCCTGCCTTGATCATCTGCGCCGGCTGGCGATGGCGCGGCCTGAAGTGGGCTTCCGGCTGGTGCACGAGGGGCGAACCCTGCTCAACCTGCCGCCTGAGGCCGATGCCGGCCCGGCGGCCAGCCTCAACCGGCTGGCGGCGATCATCGGAACGGATTTCGCTGCCAATGCTGTCGCCATCGATCTGGATCGCGATGGCCTTCGGCTGGGCGGCCTCGCCGGCATCCCCACCTACAATCGCGGCGTGGCCGATCATCAGTATCTGTTTGTCAACCGCCGCCCGGTGAAGGACCGAATGCTGGTGGGGGCGCTGCGCGGCGCCTATCAGGACCTGCTGGCGCGGGACCGGCATCCGGTGGCGGCCTTGTTCCTGGAGGTGCCATCCGATTTCGTTGACGTGAACGTGCACCCGGCCAAGACGGAAGTGCGCTTCCGGGATGCCGGGATGGTGCGCGGGCTTATCGTCTCGGGCCTCAGGCGGGCGCTGGATGCCGCTGGCCACCGGGCCAGCACGCAGGTGGCGGGCGCAGCGCTGGCGGCGTTCCGGGTCGAGCCGACGGCTGCGCCGGGTGCCACGCCGGCCGCAGGAGCGCGAGGGGTCGCCGAGGCCACCCGCCTGTTCGACGCGCTGCCGCCGGACTTTGCGAGTTCGGCGGCAATGGCCTTTGCTGCGATCGCGCCAGCTGCCCACCCGTCCGCGGCGCCAATGCCAGCCCCGGCGGCGGCACCCTCGTCGCAATTTCCCCTGGGCGCCGCGCGCGGGCAGGTGGCGGCGACCTATATCGTGGCCGAAACCGATGATGCGCTGATCCTGGTGGACCAGCACGCCGCCCATGAACGGCTGACGCTGGAACGCATGAACCGAGCTCTGGCCGGCGGGGCGGTGCCGGCGCAGGCGCTGCTGGTGCCGGAAATCGTCGAGCTTGGCGAGATAGCCGCCGACCGGGTGGCGGCGCGTGCCGGCGAACTGGCCGAACTGGGGCTGGAGGTGGAGCCGTTCGGGCCGGGCGCCATTGCCGTGCGCGCCACGCCGGCACTGCTCGGCACCTGCGACGTGAAGGGCCTGATCACCGACCTGGCCGATGATCTGGCGGCGTTCGGGGCGGCTCTTTCACTGAAGGAGCGGCTGGATGCAGTGGCGTCCACCATGGCGTGCCACGGCAGCGTGCGCGCCGGGCGACACCTGTCCATCGCCGAGATGAATGCGCTGCTGCGCGAGATGGAGGCAACCCCCCACAGCGGCCAATGCAATCACGGCCGCCCGACCTGGGTCCGGCTGGCCAAGAGCGACATCGAGAAATTGTTCGGAAGGCGGTGACATGACACGGCCGCTCTATGACCGCATCGGCGCCACCTATGACGTGCAGCGCCGGCCTGACCCTCGACTGGCCGCCGCCATCCACGCCGCGTTGGGCTCGGCACGGCGCATCATCAACGTTGGCGCCGGCACCGGCAACTACGAGCCGGTCGGCCGCGACGTGGTGGCGGTGGAACCTTCGGCCGACATGATCGCCAGGCGCCCGCCGGGCGCGGCGCCGGCCATCCAGGGTGTTGCCGGGGCACTGCCGTTCGGCGATGCCAGCTTCGACGCCGGCATGGCGATCCTGACCATGCACCACTGGCCGGACCATGAAGCGGGCCTTGCCGAACTGCGGCGGGTGACGCGAGGCCCGATCGTGATCCTCACCTTCGATCCGGCGGCACGGCCCTGGCCGATCGACTATTTCCCCGCGCTGGCCGCGCTGGACGAAGCCGCCATGCCGCCACTGGATCTGTTCGAGCGCTGTCCGGGCCGGGCTCGCATCCTGCCATTGCCCGTGCCGCATGATTGCACGGATGGCTTCCTGTATGCCTGGTGGCGGCGCCCGGCGGGCTATCTTGATCCGCATGTGCGGGCCGGCAGTTCGTCCTTCTGGCGGATCGATGGCGTTGATGACGGCGTGGCACGGCTGGCGGCGGATCTGGCCAGCGGCGCCTGGCAGCAGCGCCTTGGCCATCTGTTGACGCGGGAGGCGCTGGATGTCGGCTATCGGCTGATTGTTGCCGATTGATGTTGCGAACCACTTGCATTTCCCGCGCGGGCGTCTGATAACGCTTCTTAACAACGCCAGTCGATTCGGGAACCGCCGTGTACGTCTGTGTCTGCAATGCGCTGAGAGAACGGGACGTGAAGGCCGCGGCGCGCGCTGCCGGCAAGGCGTGCCCTCGTGCCGCCTATGCCCATCTGGGCGCCAAGGTGAAGTGCGGCCAGTGCCTGCCCTTTGCCCGCGAAGTGGTGAGCGAGGCGTCCACCTTCGCTTGATATTGCAAGTGCTTTGCACCAGCAAGTATCGGAAAAATCACAGTTTTTCTTGACCTCGGCCATTCGCGCTGGCATGGGCTGTCTCGACAAGGAGACAGACCATGAAGGGCGACGCCAAGGTCATCGACTATCTGAATGCGGTGCTCAAGGGCGAGCTGACCGCCGTCAACCAGTATTGGCTGCATTATCGGCTCCTGGACAATCTGGGCATCCACAAGCTGGCGGCCTATGAACGGCACGAGTCCATCGACGAGATGAAGCATGCCGATAAGCTGATGGAGCGCATCTTCTTTCTGGAAGGCTTTCCGGGCATGCAGCAGCTGAACCGGCTGCGGATCGGCGAGACAGTTGAAGAGGTACTGCAGGCAGACCTGGAGCTGGAGTTCGAGGCCGTCGCGCTGCTGAAGGACGCCATCCAGCACTGCGAGACCGTCCGCGACTATGGCAGCCGCGAGCTGTTCGAGGACATCCTCGTCGCCGAGGAAGAGCATATCGATTTCATCGAGACGCAGCAGGAAATGATCAGGCAGATGGGCATCGCCAACTATGTCCAGCTGCAATCGAAGCCGGCCGGCGATTGAGGCTGCTGCCAGAACAGACGAGGGGCCGCCGTGGAATGCCACGGCGGCCCCTTCTTTTCCGGGCTGCAAGCGATCAGCCGCGCGTGGCGGCGTAGAGGCTCCACAGGTTGGCGATGTCCTTCATGCCGCCCTTTTCATCGACCGTCTTGAAGGTCGCCTGGGCAGCCGCCTTCTGGCCCGCCTTGGTCTGGGCGATGCCCTTGAACACCTTGGCATAATCGGCAGAAGCGCCGCCAGCGGCAATGGCCTTGTCATAGGCAGCGATGGCCTTGCCATAGTCATTGATGCCCAGCCAGGCATTGCCGCCCTTGAACGCGGTGGCCGGGCTGGCCGACAGCTTGGCGGCTTCCGGGCCTTCCTTGGCCACGGCGCGGGCGGCGGCGGCCTGCAGCTTCTGGTCCATGGGGTCGCTGGTCACGCCCGCCTTGTCGAGCGCGGCCTTGGCCACGGCGGCCTGGCCATTGATCAGTGCCAGCTTGGCGAAATCGTGGAAGTCTTCCTTGCGGCTCATGGTGCCGGTGGCATCCATCAGGTGAAACAGCGCCAGCTTGGCTTCAGACCGCATGTTCTGGCCTTGCAGGTCGGTCAGCAGCGCCTTCCAGCGGTTCGGCGAGGGATCGACCTTGATCAGGCGGGTCGTGGTGGCGAGATAGCCGGCCTTGTCTCCGGCCTTGAACTGCGCACCGGCAAGGTTTTCCAGATAAATGGCCTTGGCGCCATTGGACTTGATCAGATTGTTGTAGGCGGCGATCGCGGCCTTGTGGTTGCCTTGGCGCGTGTAGGCCTGGGCGACCAGGATCTGGCTGGCTTCCCCGGGGCAGCCCTTGGCGATGCTCACCGCCTTGTCGAGCTGGCCGGCGCGATAATAGAGCGGGCCGAGCTGGCCGCAGGGCGCACCGATCTGCTGCAGTGCGGCCGCTGCGTCGCCATAGCGGCCAACGGCGGTGAAGGCATAACCGGCCATCTGTTCGGTCTTCTGGCGCTCTTCCGCGGTGCTGGCGGCCGCACGGGCCTGGGCGATGGCGCTGGACACGCCGGCGGCGTTGCCCGACTTGGCGGCGGCAGCAGCAGCGTTCAGCGCCTTGCCGACGGCCGGCGAAACAGCCGCTGCAGCCGGAACGGCAACGGCCAGTGCAGCGGCGGCAACAAGCAGACGGGCGTTCATCGAAATCGAGCGCGACATGGGGTTTCCTTGGTTGTTCCTGTCCCGAACCCGGCAAGTTGCGACTGGAACCCGCGCGCAAGGCGCACCGAATCTCCTGACGCTCCCTCCCAGAGCAGGGAGCAGCCCTTAATGCTTTGTGGCGTCCGTGCAACGGGGCAAATGGCCCCATTGTCGGCGTGTGGTTGCGTGCTGGCGGTGAAGCGCCTATCGGGCCGGGCCAGCCGGGTGTGCCACGCGCCGTCCGTCGCATGTTTGGGGAGACGAACCATTCGCGCCTTCATCTTTCCGGGCCAGGGCAGCCAGTCGGTCGGCATGGGCCGCGGTCTGGCCGACGCCAGCCCCCATGCCCGCGCCGTGTTCGAGGAAGTGGACGAGGCGCTGGGCCAGCGCCTGTCCCGCCTGATGTGGGAAGGGCCCGAGGACGAACTCACCCTGACCGCCAATGCCCAGCCTGCCATCATGGCCGTCGGCATCGCGGCCCTGCGCGTCCTCGAGGCTGAAGCCGGCATGCGACTGGCGGACAAGGCCGCCTATGTCGCCGGGCACAGCCTGGGTGAATATACCGCCCTGTGCGCTGCCGGCAGCCTCAGCCTTGCCGAAACGGCGCGACTGCTGCGCCTGCGCGGCGAAGCCATGCAGGCGGCAGTGCCACCGGGTGTTGGCGCGATGGCAGCACTGCTCGGCCTGGATTTCGACACGGTGAAGGCGATCGCTGCCGAAGCCGCACAGGATCAGGTGTGCGCCGCCGCCAACGACAATGCCAATGGCCAGGTGGTCGTATCCGGCCATGTCGAGGCCGTGGCGCGGGCGATGAACCTGGCCAGGGGGCAGGGCGCCCGCCATTCGGTGCTGCTGCCGGTATCGGCGCCGTTCCATTGCCCGCTGATGCAGCCGGCGGCCGATGCCATGGCCGAAGCCCTCGCCGCCGCGCCGCTCGCCGCCCCGACGGTTCCGGTGGTTGCCAATGTCACCGCCGCGCCCGTCTCCGATCCGGCCGAGATCCGCCGCCTGCTGGTGGAACAGGTGTGCGGCACCGTGCGCTGGCGCGAATCGGTGCTGGCCATGGCCGGCCTTGGCGTGACCGGATTCGTCGAACTGGGCGGCAAGGTGCTGGGTCCGATGATCCGCCGCATCACGCCCGACGTGCCGACCATCACGGCCACCGACATGGCCGGTGTTGAAGCCATCGCCAAGGAGATCTGAGCCATGTTTGACCTCACGGGCATGACCGCGCTGGTAACCGGCGCTTCGGGCGGCATCGGCAGCGCCATCGCCCGCGCGCTGGCCGCGCGGGGCGCCCGGGTGGCGCTGTCGGGCACGCGGGCCGACGCGCTGGCGGCCGTCGCCGCTGACTGTGGTCCCGATTCCGTGATCCTGCCGTGCAACCTGTCCGACGCCGAAGCGGTCGATGCCCTGGTCGGCCGCGCGGTCGAGGCGCTGGGCGGGCGGCTCGACATCCTGGTGTCCAACGCCGGCATCACCCGCGACAATCTCGCCATGCGCATGAAGGACGAGGAGTGGAGCGAGGTCATCAAGGTGAACCTCGAAGCCACCTTCCGTCTCTATCGTGCCGCCGCCAAGCCGATGATGAAGCAGCGCTTTGGCCGGCTGATCGCCATCACCAGCGTGGTGGGCGCCACCGGCAACCCCGGTCAGGCCAATTATGCCGCGTCAAAGGCTGGCCTGATCGGCATGTCGAAGGCGCTGGCCCAGGAACTGGCGTCACGCAGCATCACCGTGAACTGCGTCGCGCCGGGCTTCATCGTCTCGGCGATGACCGATGCGCTGCCTGACGCGCAGAAGGAAGCTCTGACGGGCCGCATTCCGGCTGGCCGCCTGGGCGCCGGCGAGGATATCGCGGCGGGCGTCGTCTATCTGGCGTCGAAGGAAGCGTCGTACGTGACGGGGCAGACGCTGCACATCAATGGCGGGATGTTCCTGGCGTAGTGCTGTGAGCGCGCGGCACGCGCGCTCACAGCGCTTCGCTCTTGCCACAATTTCGCCACCGGGCTATCGGCCGCGAGCAACCTCAAGGCGCGTCCGCGCCACAACCCAAGGGGAACGAGAATGAGCGATGTCGCCGAGCGAGTGAAGAAGATCGTGGTCGAGCATCTGGGTGTCGAGGCCGAGAAGGTCGTCGAAGGCGCCAGCTTCATCGACGATCTTGGCGCTGACAGCCTCGACACCGTTGAGCTTGTGATGGCTTTCGAGGAAGAATTCGGCGTCGAGATTCCCGACGATGCTGCCGAAAAGATCCTGACCGTGGCTGATGCCATCGGGTTCATCGCTGCCAACAGCAAGGGCTGATCCTGCCGGGCTCGCCCCGGACCAGTCATAAACGGCCTTTCGTCAATGCTGGCGGAAGGCCGTTTTGCACCGGGGCGCCAAGCAGGCTAAACAGATTGTCTACCGGCAGGGCAGGCCGGTTCGCATCATCGGCCCGGCGGGTCGATCAAAAGGAATGAATTGCCATGCGCCGTGTCGTGGTCACCGGTCTCGGTCTCGTCACCCCGCTTGGGGCCTCTGTTGAAACCACCTGGGCCAATATTCTCGCGTCGCGCTCTGGCGCTGGCCAGATCACCCGTTTCGATGCGTCCAATCAGGTCTGCCGCATCGCCTGCGAGGTGAAGCCGGGCGATGGCAGCGGCATGACGTTCGATGCGAACAAGCGCGTCGATTACAAGGTGCAGCGCCAGGTCGATCCGTTCATCGTCTATGGCATCGATGCCGCCGGCCAGGCCCTTGAAGACGCCGGTCTGACCGACATGAGCGAGGAGGAGCGCTTCCGCGCCGGCTGCTCGATCGGTTCGGGCATTGGCGGCCTGCCGGGCATCGAATCGGAATCGATCGTCTGCCACGAGAAGGGGCCGCGCCGTGTCTCCCCGCACTTCGTGCATGGCCGACTGATCAATCTGATTTCCGGCCAGGTTTCGATCAAGTACGGCCTGATGGGCCCCAACCATGCCGTGGTGACCGCCTGCTCCACCGGCGCCCATGCCATTGGCGATGCTGCCCGCATGATCGCGCTGGGCGATGCCGATGTGATGCTGGCTGGTGGTTCGGAAAGCGCCCTGTGCCCGCTGGGCATCGCCGGCTTTGCCCAGGCCCGGGCGCTGTCCACCGCCTTCAACGACGAACCCACGCGTGCCAGCCGCCCCTATGACAAGGATCGCGACGGCTTCGTGATGGGCGAAGGCGCCGGTGTCGTGGTGCTGGAGGAATATGAGCGCGCGAAGGCGCGCGGCGCGAAGATCTATGGCGAAGTGATCGGCTATGGCCTGTCGGGCGATGCCTATCATGTGACGGCGCCGCATCCGGAAGGCTCCGGCGCGTTCCGTTCCATGGAAATGGCACTGAAGCGCGCCGGTCTGAACCCGGAGGACATCGACTATATCAATGCCCACGGTACCTCCACCCCGATGGGTGACGAACTTGAGCTGGGCGCCGTGAAGCGGCTGTTCGGCAGCGCCATCGACAATGTCTCCATGTCGTCCACCAAATCGGCGATCGGGCATCTGCTGGGCGGGGCCGGCGCGGTCGAGTCGATCTTCTGCCTGCTGGCCCTGCGCGACCAGGTGGCGCCGCCAACCCTCAACCTCGACAACCCGTCAGACAGCTGCGTCGGCGTTGATCTGGTGCCGCACACGGCCAAGCCGCGCCGGATCCGGGCGGTGCTCAACAACAGCTTCGGCTTTGGCGGCACCAATGCCACGCTGGTGATGCGCAGCGTCTGACATGCGAAAGGGCGCCGCCCGCGCGCTGCTGGTCATCGCCGCCCTGCTGCTGGTGGCCGGGGTGCCGCTGGCGATCGCGCCCTGGTATGGCTGGGGCAGCCGCCCCGGTGCGCCCCTGCTGTTCGAAGTGAGGAAGGGCGATAGCCTGACCGTGGTTGCGGGCCGGCTGCAGGAGGCGCGGCTGGTCGAATCCGCCGGGCAATTCCGCCTGCTGGCGCGGCTGCTGGGCAGTGATGCGCCTGTGCAGGCCGGTCGCTACCGGCTGGCGCCGGGTCAGGCCTGGGGTGAGATCCTCTCGGCCCTGCAAGCGGGGCGTGTCGAGCGCTTTTCGGTGACCATCCCCGAAGGCTGGCCGTCCATCCTGGTGGTGGAACGGTTGCGGGCGACCCCCGGCCTCACGGGCGACGTCGAGGTGCCGGCGGAAGGCAGCGTGCTGCCCGACACCTATGATTACGAGCCCGGCGAGCCGCGGGCCGCCGTGCTGAAGCGCATGCAGGCAGCAATGACGAAGCAGCTGGCCGATGCCTGGCCCAGGCGCACCCCCCGCGCCGTCGTCAAGAGCCCGGAAGAGGCCGTGATCCTGGCCAGCATCGTCGAGAAGGAAACCGGCAAGGCCAGCGAGCGCCGTACGATTGCAGGGGTTTACTCCAATCGCCTCAGGATCGGCATGAAGCTTGATGCCGATCCGACCGTCATCTATCCGATCACCCGGGGCAAGCCCCTGGGGCGCCGCATCCGCCGGTCCGAACTGCAGCGTGACACGGGCTGGAACACCTATGTGAAGCCGGGCCTGCCGAAAGGGCCGATTGCCAACCCGGGGCGGGAAAGCCTGCTCGCCGTGCTCGACCCGGCCGAGACCGATGCGCTGTTCTTCGTGGCCGATGGCAGCGGCGGCCATGTCTTTGCCGCCACGCTGGCCGCGCACAATCGCAACCGCGAGCGCTGGTACCAGCTGCGCCGCCAGCGGGGCGAGATGTGAGCCGCCGGCCACGTTCCAGCCCGTCTGCGGCCAGCCCGTCTGCGGCCAGCCCGTCTGCGGCGCGCCGCGCGGCGGGCAAGCGCGCTTCGGGCCGGCGCTGGCTGGCACGGCTGCTGGCGCTGCCGCTGCTTGGCTGGGTGCTGGGCTTTCTGTGGTTCAGCCTGGCGCTCCCGGGCCCGGCGCCCCTGTCGGCGCGGACGGATGGTGTCGTCGTGCTGACGGGCGGTGCCGGCCGGTTCCGGCGCGGGCTGGCCACGGTGGAAGCGGGTGCGGCGCGGCGGATGCTGGTGTCGGGCGTCGACCGCGCCACCAGCCGCAAGCAGCTGGCGGCGGCCTACGACCTTGAGGTTGCGCGGCTCAACACCACCGATCTTGGCTATGCCGCCATCGACACGCGGTCGAATGCCGAGGAAACGGCCCGCTGGGTGCAGCGCCATGGCTTCAGCTCGATCCGGCTGGTGACCAGCGCCGGCCACATGCGCCGGGCCCGCCTGGAACTGGCGCGGGTGCTGCCCGCGGGCGTGACGGTTCTGCCCGATGCCGTGCCGTCAGAGCCGAAGGCGCCCAGCCTGGCGTTTGAATATTCGAAATGGCTGGCCCGCCGCGCGGCGCTGGCGGTCGGGGCGGCATGATGTCGGCCAGCCTGCAGGACCGGCAGCCACGCTCGATGCTGGCCGTGCTGCTGGCCTGCGTGCGCACCATCCTGTTCCAGATCGCCTTTCTGGGTGGGTCGCTGCTGCTGGTGCCGCTGGCGATGATCCTGGGGCTGCTGGTCACGGGCGGGCCGCTGCTGTTCATCGGGCCGCAACTGTGGGCGGGATGGTTCCGCCTCACCAGTCGCGTCATTGCCGGCATCCGGATCGAGATCGATGGCGAGATCCCGCCCGGCCCCCACCTGTTTGCGCTGAAACATGAAAGCGCACTGGAAGCCATTCTCACGCTCTGGTGGTTCGAGAGGCCGGCGGTGGTCATGAAGCAGGAATTGCGCCGCATTCCGGTGTGGGGCCTGGCGGCCGCGCGTCACGGATCGATCTTCGTCGACCGGTCGGGCAGCGCCGGCATGCTGCGCGAGATGATGCGCCAGGCGCAGGCCGCCGCCGCCAGTGGCCGGCCGGTGGTGATCTTCCCGGAAGGCACACGCGTGGGCGTTGGCGAGATGCCCGCGCTCGCCGCCGGTTTCGCGGGGCTTTACAAGATGCTGAAGCTTCCGGTGGTGCCCGTGGCGCTCGACAGCGGCAGCGTTTGGCCGAAGAGTTTCATCAAGTATCCGGGCACCGTGCACATGAAAGTGGCGCCGCCAATCCCGCCGGGCCTGCCACGCGCCGATATCGAAGCGCGCGTGCATGCCGCCATCAACGCCCTGCAGGCGATGCCGGTTGACGGCGGACCAGACGATGGCGGGCAAGGGATTGCGGTGTCGACCGGCGGTGGTGCATGAGCCCGCCCCGGCGCTGGCCATTGCTGGTGGCGCTGCTGCCGCTGGCCTTGGGGCTGGCGGTCTATTGGCAAGTGTGGCGCGGTTGGGCCGACGGCTTCGAGAACACGCTGGCCCGCTGGTTTCCCGGCGAGGCGCCTGCAGTGACGGGCTTTCCCTACCGGCTTGAGGCGGAACTGGTCGATGTGAAGCGCGAGCATGCGGGCGGAACCCGCCTTGGGATGGCGGTTCACCGACTGCGCCTCAATCGCGGGCCGTGGCGGCCCGAATTGACCGTGCTGCAGGGCCAGCAGGTGGCTCTTTCGGCCAGTGCCGCCGGCCTTGAGGCCCACTTGAACGCGCCATCGGCCACGGCCAGCCTGAAGCTGGACCTGGGCCGGCTGGAACGGCTGTCCATCGTGCTGCCGGCTGTGCGTGGCAATGCTGGCCTCGGGCCGGATTTCGTGGCCGAGATGCTGGAACTGCACGTGCGGGAACGGGCGGAGGGCGCCGATGGCGGTCCGGCTGGTCCACGCCTGCCGCCGCGTGGACAGGCCGTGGTGTCGGCCAGCGGCCTGAAACTGGGGCGGGGCGCAGCGATCAGCCTTGATGCCGACCTGACGGTGCGCTCGGCCAGCCGCCTTGCAGATTATCGCCGCTGGGTCGCCGGCGGCGGCAGCCTCGATGCCGTGATCACCGGCACGGACGCCACGGGCGAACTGTTCCGGCTGGAGGCCACCATGGTGCCCCTGGGGGGCAGCACGCGGCTGGCCGGTACCATCAGCACCATTTGCCCGCTTGCCGTGCAGGCGGCGTTGAACGGCACGACCGCCCCGGCCGAGTTCAGACTGCGTGCCCCGCTGCGGCTGGCCATCGAAACCGCGCTGCCGGCCGGTGGCCCGGTGGCGCTGTCGGGCCTGCCTGCCGATCTGGGCACCCGCGCCCGGCGTCGCCAGTTGCCGCCGTGCCCGGCACTGCGCTAGCCAGGCGCCGGCCGTGCCCGCGCTTTACGATTATTTAAGCATGATTCCTCCATAACGGACTTATCTCGTCGGGGGATTCGATCATGCGCATTGCTCTTGCGGCTGCTGCCGCCTTCACATTCGGACTGGCGGCACCGGCTGCTGCCGTCACCAACATCAGCTTCTTCTTCGACAACACGCCGGACAGCACGGTGGTCGCGCCGATCGTTGGCAATGGCAGTTTTTCCACCTCCGACACGCTGGGTCTGGGCGATTTTGGGCTGAACAGCCTGACCGATTTCAGCTTCAGCTTCACCTTTGGCGGTGTCAGCTTCGATGAAAGCCACATCCAGACCCCGCTGGCCAATGTGATCCTGCGCATCAGCCAGAACGGCCCGATGACCTTGCTGACCTTTGGCGGCAACGAGGGCGGTCCCTTCGGTGGCTCGCTGGATTTCGTCAATGGCTTCAACCAGCTGTCGTTCCAGCCTGATTTTGGCGTGCTCTATTTCATGAATGGCGACGGCAACGAGTATTTCGGCACCTATGCAGCCCAGCCGGGCGGGGGCACTGTTCCGGAACCGGCGAGTTGGGCGCTGCTGATCGCTGGCTTTGGCCTCACGGGCGCGGCGGCCCGCCGGCGCCGGCGTCTCGCGGCCTGAATCCCGCCCATCGGTACACACGAAAGGGGCCGCCGGTGATGAACCGGCGGCCCTTTTTCCTTATATACCGAGGGTCTTAGCGCGCGATGCCGATGGCAACCTCGCTCACCCAGCCCTTGGTGCCAAGCTCGTCGGTCACTTCCCAGAAGCCATTCTGCTTGTTGCCGGTGGGATAGAGCATGGCGCCACCGTCGAGCGGCTTGATGACCTTGGCATTGACCGCCGGCCCCGCGAACATGCGCCCTGGGTTCTTCATCACCACGGCGCGTTCCGCCTGGGCGCCGCCGGCCGCCGCCTCCAGTCCGCCCAGATCGCTGACCAGCTTGTTGAAGGCATCAAGATAGGCCAGCGCGATGACCTGGCCGATTTCGGTATCGGCATAGCCCGATGCGCCGCCTGCACCCAGGAAACCGCCGGCGAAGATGCCGCCGCCGGCCCCGAAGCCGACATCGGTCTTGGTGGCCTGGCCTTCGGTGACGAACTCTTCCGACGACTTGTTGTTGACCACCTCCAGCGTGACGTTGGCGCTGCGCTTCTTGACGTCGATGCCGCCCAGCACCGCGCCGCCGATGCCGCCGACCAGACCGCCGAGCAGGCCGCCAAACCGGTTGCCGCCGCGGTTGCGGTTGGCCGTCACGATGTTGGGAATCAGGGTGAAATCAGCCTGCACCATCTGGCCCTTGCCGATGGTGCCGCCGCCGCGCATCTCCCCGCTCGCAGCCAGCGCCCGTTCCGTCTGCATCGCCGCCATGCCGCGCTGCGAGCGGTTCACCAGCCGGAAGCAGCCCGATTTCTGGGCATAGATGCGCAGCAAGGCTTCCGGGTTGCCCAGGCCCAGGCCTTCCCACCAGCGGTTTTCCGCGTCGCTGATGCCCATGGTGCCGATCGGCTTCGCGCAGGTCGGCAGTTCGGCCGTCTTCTTCGCGCGCTGTTCCTCCACGCTGCCCTTGCGCCCGGCCTTGATCTGGGCCTGTGCCATGCCAGGCATCGTGGCCAGCACCGCCACGCCGGCCAGCAGGCCGACGGCTCGCGCCATTTTCGTCATCTCTTGTCCCCGCTCTCGCGTTACACGGCGGCCAGCGGCCGTGCGGGCCGTGGCCAGGTTCGTGCGACCTGTTCTCGTTGCGGCGGGTATCGCATGCGGGGCCGTCGCTGGCAAAGCCATATTGCCGCTGCGTTGTCTACCGATTGCCGGGCGGCAGGTCGGGGTGGGCGCGGCCGAAATCGGGCTGGTCCGTGTCCTGGCCTTCGCTGATGATCGATCGGCGAATGGCGCGGGTGCGGGTGAACAGGGCTTCCAGCGTCTCGCCGTCGCCCCAGCGGATGGCGCGCTGCAGCGCCACCAGATCCTCGGTGAAGCGGCCCAGAAGCTCCAGCACCGCCTCGCGGTTGTTCAGGAACACGTCGCGCCACATCACCGGATCGGAAGCGGCGATGCGGGTGAAATCCCGGAAACCGCCAGCCGAATATTTGATCACCTCGCTCTTGGTGACCTCTTCAAGGTCGCTCGCCGTGCCGACGATCGAATAGGCGATGAGGTGCGGCAGATGGCTGGTGACGGCCAGCACCCGATCATGATGGGCGGCATCCATCACGTCCACCTTCGCCCCCAGTCGGCGCCAGAATATGGCCAGCCGTTCGACCATGGTGGCATCGGCGCGGGGCGGCGGCGTGATGATGCACCAGCGGCCCTGGAACAGGCTGGCAAAGCCGGCATCCGGCCCGGATTTTTCGGTGCCGGCGACCGGGTGGGCCGGGATGACGTGGACGCCGGGCAATGTCTCGGCCAGCACGCGGGCCACGCTTTCCTTCACCGAGCCGACGTCCGAGACGACCGTGTGAGGGGCCAGGTCCGGTGCAATCTGTTCGGCAACAGCGGCCATGGCGCCCACCGGCACGCACAGGATGACAAGATCGGCATCCACGACCGCGGCGCCGGCCGTATCGGCCACATCATCGGCGATGCCCAGTTCGCTGACCCGGGCGCGGACCTGCGGATCGGCATCGCTGGCCGTGATCGCCACCGTCGGCATCGCGTCGCGGATGGCGCGGGCCAGTGACGAGCCGATCAGGCCCATGCCGACGATGGCGACGCGGGCAAACGGCAGCATCAGCCACGGGCTCCTGTTGCCACTCCGTTGGTTGCCCCTTCGACATAATCCCGCAGTGCCGCAGCCACGGTGCGGGTCTCCGCCTCGGTACCGATCGAGACCCGCAGGGTGCGCGGCATGTTCTGGACGGCGAGATAGCGGCAGATGATGCCATGATCGAGGAGATAGCGGTTGCAGTCCGCCGCCGTTACCGGGCCGGCTTCGGGGAATTCGACCAGGATGAAATTGGCGGCCGAGGGAATGGCCCGCAGCCCGGCATTGCCGAGCTGGGCAATCTCGCCGGCCAGCCAGTCGCGCAGGCGGATGGTCTCGCGGCGCACCATGGCGATGTGCGCCTCGTCGGCCAGGCTGGCGACCGCGGCGGCCTGGCCGGTGCTGGTGACATTGAACGGCCCGCGCACCCGGTCCAGCGCGGCGATGATGGCCGTGGGCGCCACCGCCCAGCCGATGCGCTGGGCGGCTAGGCCATGGATCTTGGAAAAGGTGCGCGTGACGATCAGGTTGGGCAGGCGCTGCGCCAGTTGCAGCCCGTCCTCATACTCGCCCTCGACGAACTCGGCATAGGCGCAGTCGAGCACCAGGATGACGTCGCTGGGCAGGCCGGCGATCAGGCGCCGCACCTCGGTGGCCGGCAGCAGGGTGCCGGTGGGGTTGTTGGGATTGGCCAGATAGACGATGCGGGTCGCCGGGGTGACGGCGGCGAGGATCGCATCGATATCGGCGGTGTAGTCGACATCGGGAACGACCACCGGCGTTGCGCCGACCCGCCGCGTGGCGCCTTCATAGACGGCAAAGCCGTGGCGGACATGGATGATCTCGTCTCCCGGCCCGGCGAAGACCGAGGCGATCATGTGGAGGATCTCGTCGCTGCCGGTGCCGCAGATGATGTGGGCCGGATCGACGCCATATTTGGCGCCCAGTGCGGCGCGCAGGGCGGTGGCGGCCGGATCGGGATAGCGATGGCCGTCGGCCAGCACCGCCTGCATCGCGGCCACGGCGGCCGGCGAAGGACCCCAGGGATTCTCGTTGGAGGAGAGCTTCGCCACGACCGGCGCGCCATCGGCCTTGGCCTTGCCCGGCACATAGGCGTGCATGGCGGCGATCCACGGTTTCATCTGGGGTTCGCTGTGGGGTGCGGCATCTGTCATGGATGGGCCGTTAGCGAATAACGCTTCCCCCGTCACCCCTGCGGCTTTATTGGCCCCTGCCCATATGGACCAACGCTTTGGCCTTGATCGGCGCGTGACCCTGCCGGGAGACTTCCCGCTGGCAGGTGGTGCCGTGCTGCCGGAACTCACCATCGCCTACGAGACCTATGGCACGCTCAACGCCAACCGCACCAACGCCATCCTGATCTGCCACGCGTTGACGCTGGACCAGTATGTGGCGAGCCCCCATCCGCGCACCGGCAAGCCGGGCTGGTGGACGCGCCTTGTCGGCGCCGGCAAGCCGGTGGACCCCGAACACTGGTTCATCATCTGCGCCAATGTGCTGGGCGGCTGCATGGGTTCGACCGGGCCCTCCAGCATCGATCCGCGTGACGGCAGGCCCTATGCCATGCGTTTTCCGGTTATCACCGTATCCGACATGGTGGCCGCCCAGGCACGACTGCTCGACCATCTCGGTGTCGACAGGCTGGCGGTGGTCATCGGCGGCTCGATGGGAGGCATGCAGGCCTTGAGCTGGGCCGTGCAGCATCCGCAGCGGGTGGCCAAGGTGGTGGCCATCGCCACCGCCGCCCGGCACAGCGCCCAGAACATCGCCTTTCACGAAGTGGGCCGGCAGGCGATCATGGCCGATCCGATGTGGCAGGGCGGCGATTACACGGCGCCGCCGGCGGCCGGCCTGGCTGTGGCCCGCATGGCCGCGCACATCACCTACCTGTCGGAGGAAGGGCTGACCGAGAAGTTCGGCCGCCGCCTGCAGAACCGCAACGCCGTCTCGTTCGGCTTCGATGCCGATTTCCAGGTGGAATCCTATCTGCGGCACCAGGGGCTGAGCTTTGTCGAGCGGTTCGACGCCAACTCCTATCTCTACATCACCCGCGCCATGGATTATTTCGACCTGGCCGAGCCGCATGACGGCAATCTGACGCGGGCCTTTGCCGGCGTGCAGAGCCGCTTCTGCGTCATCAGCTTCACCTCCGACTGGCTCTATCCCACACCTGAAAGCCGCCGCATCGTGAAGGCCCTGAACGCGGCCGGGGCGCCGGTGTCGTTCGTCGAACTGGAAAGCCCGTTCGGCCATGATGCCTTCCTGCTCGACGCGCCGGAGATGAACCGCGTCATCAATGGCTTCCTCACCGCATGACACCTGTTCCGCTGCGCCCTGATCTGGCCGCCGTGGCTGCCGCCGTGCCGGAAAGCGCGCGCGTGCTCGACATCGGCTGCGGCGATGGCCAGTTGCTGGCCTGGCTGCGGGACACCAAGGGCGTGGAAGGGCGCGGCATCGAGCTGGATGCCGGCAATGTGGCCGCCGCCGTGGGCCGCGGGCTGGCCGTGGTGCAGGGCGACGCCGATACCGACCTGGCCGATTATCCCGATGCCGCCTTCGATGTCGTCATCCTGTCCAACACGCTGCAGGCGATGCAGCGCCCGGCGGCGGTGCTCGACCAGCTGGTGCGCATCGGTCGGCGCGCCATCGTCTCCTTTCCCAACTTCGGCCATTGGCGCGTCCGCCTCAGCCTGGCACTGGGCGGCCGCATGCCCGTCACCCGCAGCCTGCCGGTGAGCTGGCACCAGACGCCCAACATCCATTTCTGCACCATCGCCGATTTCGAGGCGCTGGCCCACGAGATGGGGCTGACGGTGGAACGCCGCTCCGCCCTTCACTCCGGCCAGCCAGCGCGTCTGTGGCCCAATCTCACCGCCGATACCGGGGTGTTCGTCCTTTCGCGCTAGGCTATGCTGGCGGGCGTGGACGTGCCTGATGATCTTGATCCCGACCTGATCCGCTTCCTGCGTGAGGAGCTGGGGCATGATGTGCCCACCGGACGGAAATGGCGCTTCACGGGGCCATTGTGGCTGTGGAAGGGCAAGGATGGCACCAAATCATCCATGTCGTGGGTGTTCCTCACCATCACCGGCGATGTTGCCGATGGCATCCGCGCCGCCGCGCCGGGGCGGACGGCGGCGTGGGGCAGCGTCTATGTGAAGGTGACGCTGGGCGGCACCCACTGGCAGACCTCGGTGTTTCCCTCCAAGGAGGCCAAGGGCTATCTGCTGCCGGTGAAGGCGGCGGTTCGCAAAAAGGAAGGCGTGGGCGAGGGGGATGTGGTGACGGTTGTGCTGTCGCTGTGACGCGACCCACCCAATCAACACCGTCATGCTGGCGCAGGCCAGCATCCATTGGCGAGCGGACGCCATCGGCATGGTGGATGCTGGCCTGCGCCAGCATGACACGCGGGATTACAGCGCCATCTGCGTTTGCGTGGTCACGCTGGCCAGCTTGCCTTCGGCGCTTTCGACGCGGGTCACCCAGACGCTGGTGCGGCGGCCGACGTGCAGGGGCGTCGCGGTGGCAATCAGCGTGCTGCCGGCTGGAATCGCCCCCATCATGTTGGTCTTGGATTCAATGGTGGTGGTGCTCCTGGCGCCATCGGGCAGCACCTGGAACGCGCCGCAAGCGCCAGTGAAATCGGCCAGCGCCATCAGGAAGCCGCCATGCGCCGTGCCGCCGCTGGTGCAATATTCGGGGCGGATGACGGCGTGGACGACCACGCGCTCCCGGCCCATTGCCTTGATCTCGAAACCGAGATGGGCGGAGAAGGGCACCATCTTGACGACAGCGTCATGGGTGTCGGCCGTGTCCATCAGTTGATCAGCCTGGGCTCCATCGCGGGGTCAGCGGCCCCCACCAGTACCGGCTTCTGCCAGTCCTTCTTGGCGACCAGCACGACGTGATGGCGTTCCGGCAGGGTTTCCACCTGCCAGTCCAGCACTTCGAACATCGCCTCGTCCAGTCGCAGCTGCAGCGGATCGCGCAGCCAGCCGATGTCCTTGATGTGCCAGGGTCGACGCGCCCGCACGATGAGAACCGCGAGCCCGGCCGGTGACAGCACCCGCCACAGTTCGCGCAGCATCAGGCGCGGCTGCACCAGCGGGGCGGACAGCAGCGCCTTGTCGAACAGCGCCTCGTGGAAGGGCAGGTGGTGCGGATCGGCGCGCACCGTGCCTGGGCGGATGTCTTCATCCCGCGCGGCCACGCAGGCGATGCGCTCCCAGCCATCCAGTACCAGGTCCACCCGTTCGGGCGGCCGGCCGAGCACCAGCAGGCGACCGTGGCGGTAACCGGCAAACAGCCGTTCCAGCGGCGTGGCCTCGCGGATCATCGACATGACTTATGACGTGGACGGCCGTGGGCGGGAAGGGGGAAGAAGGGGCAAGAGCGTGGCGTCGCGGCAAAGCCGCGCCGTCGAAGCTGTTCGATTGGCCTCAGGGCCAATCGCCAGCCCGGCCGGGCGGGAACGAGTCCCTGAAACACTGCTGTGCATTGTTTCAGGGCCGTTCGATCGCCATGGCAATGCCCATGCCGCCGCCGATGCACAGCGTTGCGAGGCCCTTCTTCGCATCGCGGCGCGCCATTTCGTGCAGCAACGTGACCAGCACGCGGGCGCCCGAGGCGCCGATCGGGTGGCCGATGGCGATGGCGCCGCCGTTGACGTTGAGCTTCGCCGGGTCCAGCCCCAGTTCCTGGCCCACCGCCAGCGCCTGCGCCGCGAACGCCTCGTTGGCTTCGACGAGATCGAGATCGGCGACGCTCCAGCCGGCCTTTTCCAGCGCCTTGCGGCTGGCCGGCACCGGGCCGATGCCCATGATGGCGGGATCGACACCAACACTGGCAAAGCCGGCGATGCGCGCCAGCACCGGGGCGCCGCGCTTTGCCGCTTCTGCCGCGCTCATCAGCACCAGCGCGGCAGCCCCATCGTTGAGGCCGCTGGCGTTGGCGGCGGTGACGCTGCCATCCTTCTTGAAGGCGCCCCTGAGGCCCGAAACGCTGTCGAGCGTCACCCCGTCGCGGATATATTCATCGGTATCGACGATGGTGTCGCCCTTGCGGCCCTTGACGGTGACAGGCGCGATTTCGGCGGCAAAGCGCCCGGCGGCGCGCGCCGCGCTGGCCTTGTTCTGGCTGGCCACGGCAAACTCGTCCTGCGCGGCGCGGCTGATCTGGTACATCTCCGCCACGTTCTCGGCGGTGATGCCCATGTGATAGCCGTTGAACGCGTCCCACAGGCCATCCTTGATCATGGTGTCGACGAATTCGACATGGCCCATCTTGGTGCCAGCGCGCATCCCTTGCGCATGGGGCGACAGGCTCATCGATTCCTGCCCGCCGGCCACCACGATGTTCGCATCGCCGCTGGCAATGGCCTGCGCGGCCATGGCGACGGCCCGCAGGCCCGACCCGCACACCTGGTTGACGCCATAGGCCGGCGCTTCCAGCGCAATGCCGGCGGCCATTGCCGCCTGCCGGGCCGGGTTCTGCCCCTGCGCGGCGGTCAGCACCTGGCCCAGGATCACCTCGCTCACGTCACCGGGTGCAACGCCGGCATCGGCCAGCGCCGCCTCGATCGCCGCCTTGCCCAGCAGGTGCGCCGGCGTGGTGGCAAAGCTGCCCAGGAAGCTGCCCACGGCGGTGCGGCGCGCAGCAGTGATGACGATGTCGGTCATGGGGATTCCCTTTGCGATGCGAGTCGTTGGTCTCAGACTAGGCCGGATTGCGGCGTCGCACCATCGGCGTGAAGCCAGGCTGCCAATGGTTCCCACAAGCGTTGCCGCGCCCGCCCGCCCACCACCATGCCGACATGGCCGCCATCGATTTCCAGCCGTCGCGGGTCGCCGGGCTGCGTGAGAGCGGCGGCCGGTGGCACGATGCGGTCCTGCATGGCCACCACGTCGAGGATCGGCAGATCGGGCACCGCATCCCCTGCAATCCCGGTAGCCCCGGCCTCGAACAGGCTGGCAAGCGCTGCCGCTGCCGCCAGACCGAGCGGAGCGCCACCATTGGCCCAGTCCTCCAGCCGGGCAAAACCCGCCAGCGCCTGGTCGTCGGCGTCGGCCAGTCGCTCGTACTTGGCGACCAGCGCCGCTGGATCCAGCGCCCAGAAGGCCGGCTGCAACAGGTCCATCGGCACCACGCCCAGCGGCGTGGCCAGCGCGCGGGCCTGCGCCCACCACCGGCCGAGCGCCGCGCGGCCGGCCTCGCCATAGCCGGCGAAGCGCCACGGCGCGGCCAGCAGTGCGACCCGGCCTGCCACACCGGCCCGCGCCGCGGCCAGCGCCAGCGTGCCGCCCAGGCAATAGCCGACCAGCGGCACGGGCCGCCCGAGCGTGGCGATCAGCGGCACCAGGCGCTGTTCGACCAGCGCGGCCAGGTCCAGCGGCTCGGGACTGTCGCCCCAGTCGACCAGCAGCGGCCGCCAGCCGGCAGCGACCAGATGCGCGGCCAGGCTCTGCCCCGGCGCAAGGTCGAGCACATCGGGCGGATTGATGAGCGAGGGCACCAGCACCAGCGGCCGCCCGGTTGCGGCGCCGGCCCGCAGGCTGACGGCCCCGATCCGCGCCAGTTCGGGCCAGGGCGCGCGCGGCGGTGGCGCCGCCGCCTGCTGATAGCGCGCCAGCCCATCGAGAACCCGGGCCATGCGAGCCCGGTCGGCCCCGCAAACGCCCTGCACCGTGGCAAGAAACAGCGGCAGCGGGTGAGGGCCGCGGGCGCGGTTCATACCGGGATCCCAATCAGACGCCCAATCAGAGGCCCGATCAGAGTCAGGGTCCCACCCGTCGCGGCAAAGCCGTGCCGTCGCCGCTGATCGTCTGGCGAACGCCGCCGGAGGCCAGCCCGGCCGCACTGGCGCCAGCCGGCGCGTGGCCCGCGCGCTCGCGGCGGCTGCGGCGGCTGTGCGGCCTGCGGCATTGCACCGCAGCAAGTCTCCATGCTAGGCCAAGCCCTATCCTTCTGCCCGGGAGCCAGCATGGCCACGTCCAATTCCCCTTCGGATGGCGGCACCCCACCATCGGGTGCGCAGCCGGTGATCATCAAGAAATACGCCAACCGTCGGCTCTACAATACCGAAACCTCCAGCTACATCACGCTCGATCATCTGGCGGAAATGACCCGTGAGGGGCGCGAATTCCAGGTGTTCGATGCCCGCACCGGCGAGGATATCACCCGCAGCGTGCTCACCCAGATCGTGATGGAAGGCGAAGCCGGCGGCCAGACCATGCTGCCGACCAGCTTCCTCCGGCAGATCATCGCGCTCTATGGCGACAGCATGCAGGGGATGGTGCCGCACTATCTGGAAGCCTCGATGGCGGCCTTTGCCGAGAACCAGGCCAAGTTCCGCGATGCCGCCATGAAGCCATTCGAGCAATTGGCGCGGCAGAACCTCGCCATGTTTCAGGCCGCGACCGAAATGATGACCGGCGGCCGTCATCGTGAGCAGGCCCCGCCCCCTGCGGCGCCGCCTGCCACGCCACCTCCTGCGCCGCCGGCCGCGTCACCGCCGCCAGCCACGGCCAGCGCCGAGGAGATGAAGGCGCTCAAGGAGCAACTGGCGGCGCTGCAGGCGCGCATCGACGGGCTGAAAGGCTGACCGTCCGCAACGGCGCACCGTCATGTGTCGCCCGGCTTTTGTCTGATGTGTGGCGCAACTCCACGCTTGCCGCTTCGGCCTCAGGGGTTTATGGGGCCGTCCCATGGGAGAATGCTGGTTGGAGGGGTCTGGCCAGCGTGGATATCCGGGTCTGGCATGTGACCCGCTGGTGGGTCATGCGCCGCCCCGGTTGATGGGGTGTATTTGCGATGAAAAGCGAGTCCGATGGAAATTTTGCCGGTCCTGGCAATGGCAGTGAGGGAACGCTGATCGTGCCCGCCCCCGGCGATGATCTGCCCCCCGGTTATCGTCCGAGTGCGGACGAGGAATTCATGAATCCGCGCCAGTTGGCCTATTTCAAGCGCAAGCTGCTGACCTGGAAGGACGAGATCCTGCGGGAATCGGAAGGCACGCTGGAGGCGCTGAAGGCCGAGCCCCTGCGCGAGCCTGATCTGACCGACCGCGCTGCCAGCGAGACCGATTGGGGCATCGAGCTGAGGACGCGGGATCGCCAGCGCAAGCTGATTTCCAAGATCGATGCCGCCCTGCGCCGCATCGAGTCGGGCGATTATGGCTGGTGCGAGGTGACCGGCGAGCCGATCAGCCTGGCGCGGCTGGAAGCCCGGCCGATCGCCACCATGACGATCGACGCGCAGGAGCGCCACGAGCGCGACGAGAAGGTGAGCCGCGACGAATAGCGGCTCGCCCGCCTGTCTGGCCTGTCAGTGATGGACGGCCGCGCGGGCCAGTTCGTCCTTCAATTTCAGCTTTTCCCGCTTCAGGCGGCGCAGCAGCGTTGCGTCGGGTTGGGGCCGCTTCAGTTCGGCCGCAAGGCTGGCATCCAGCCGGGCATGGCGCGCCGCAAGCGTGTCGCGATTGGTGCTGGTGCGCTGTGTGTTGGCCATCAGGCACTCTCCCTCTTCCGTCTGCCGGCCTGGGGGTGATGCGCAGCCGCGCTGTGCCAGCAGGGCTGATGAGTGCATCATGTTCCGTCGCCGCTGTCCATGGCCCGGATGCGCGATTCACCGCCGCTTTGGCATGATTCCCCGCCGCCTTCGCTTCGTCCCATCGCAGTTCCGCTTGCCGGCGGGCCTGAACTTTGGGTAACCCGGCAAGATACGCGCCCGTGCACGGCCTTGTCTGGAGCCTCCCCCCGGTGGATCAAGCGGAAATCCGAGCCCGCATCGAGCTGTTGAAGCAGGATCACCGCGACCTTGATTCGGCTATCGAGGCGCTGGCCCAGCTGCCACTGCCGGACATGATCCAGTTGCAGCGCTTCAAGAAGCGCAAGCTGCGCCTGAAGGACGAGATCAGCATGCTGGAGGACCTGCTGATCCCCGACATCATCGCGTGAGGCGTCTGGTGCGCGCGATGAACTGTGCGCTGGTTTTGGCAGCGATGCTGCCGGCGGCGGCGCAGGCGCAGAAGCCGGCCGACAGCACGTCAGACCTTGCCCGCCCCTGCCGCGAGGCGGCCGAGGCGCCGCGTCCGTCACAGTCGCTCATTCGCCGCTGCACCGCGCAGATCAGCCGCGCCGGCATCGAGCCGCCGGTGCGGCTGGCCATGCTGATCAACCGCGGCATTGCCTTCCTGAAGGCGAAATCGCCCGAGCGCGCCGCCGCCGATTTCGACCTGGCCATCAAGGCGGCGCCAACACTGCCCGAAGCCTGGATCAACAAGGGGATCGCGCTTACCCGCATCGATGGCCGCGCCGAGGAGGCGGCGGCGCTGATCAGCCACGGCATCACGCTGGGCCCGCGAGAGCCGGCGCGCGCCTATTTCGCGCGGGCACAGGCGCGCGAACTGGCCGGCGAACTGCGCGGCGCGATGGAGGATTATGCAGCGGCCGCGAAGGCCGATCCGGACTGGCCGGCGCCCGGCGAGGAACTCAAGCGGTTCCGCGTCGAGCGCCGGAAAGTCCTGCGCGGATGAAGGCCTATTCGGCCGCGACCGCAATGCCGCCGGTGGGAAGGGCGTCCACCGTCTCGCCGCCGATCGCAACCTTGCGCGGCTTCTTGTGCTCCGGGATCTCGCGGACGAGATCGATGTTGAGCAGGCCATTGGCGAAGCCGGCGCCGGTCACCTTGATGGTGTCGGCCAGCTGGAAGCGCCGCTCGAAGGCGCGCTTGGCGATGCCGCGGTGCAGGAACACGCGCTCCTTGCCGTCGGCTTCCGGTGCCGCCTGGCCAACGACGATCAGCGTGTTTTCCTGCACGGTGATGTCAAGCTCGGACTGGGCAAAGCCGGCCACCGCCATCTGGATGCGATAGGCACCGTCACCCAGCTTCTCGATATTGTAGGGGGGGTAGGCGTCACCGGTGTCGACGCGGCCGGCATATTCCACCAGCCTGTTGAGATTCTCGAATCCGATGGACGAACGCAACAAAGGCGATATGTCAAAACCTCGCATGGTCAGATCCTCTTCTAAGCGAACTGCCGAAAAGCCTGCCCGCAAGGGGCCAGGCGCTGCTGCCGTCGCCGCCGGTGGCCCCGAAGGCGCCACGGGCGAGGCCGGCAATGCCAATCTGGGCAATGTCAAACCGGTTTCAAGAGGCCGGCGCAGACCTGCCGCCGTGCCGCTCAAGGCGCAGATGGACGCGCTGTTCCGTGACACGGCCGCTGCGGCCGAAGCGGCGCGGCGCTGGCTGGATGGCCCCGGCCGGCTGTGGCGCGAAGGCCTGGGCCCGGAAGCCGGCGCCGCCGCCGCGCTGGAGCATCTGGGCCTGCACACCCGCCTGATGCAGGTGATGACATGGCTGCTGCACCCGGCGCACCATGGCGCGCCCGCGGGCCTGCTGCCGTTCGACCATTCACCGCCTGCGCCACTGCCAGCCGATCACCCGATCCGGGCGGTCGAGGGGGCCACGCTGGCCGACGCCAGCCGCGCCCTCCACGCCCGCGCCGCCGCACTGGCCGCATCCCATCCCGTGAAGGAACCCGAATGAACCCCTTCCATCTTGCCATTCCGGTCGATGATCTCGCGGCCGCCCGCCGTTTCTATGGCGAGGTGCTGGGCTGTCCAGAGGGGCGGTCGAGCGAGACGTGGATCGATTTCGATTTCCATGGCCATCAGCTGGTGGTGCACAAGGCCCCCAGGTCGGCCATCCACAGGAACCCGGTCGATGGTGACAGCGTGCCGGTGCCGCATTTCGGCCTGGTGCTGCACTGGGCCGGCTGGGAAGCGCTGGGGGAGCGCATCAAGGCCGCAGGCGTTGCCTTCGAACTGGAACCGCATGTGCGCTTTGCCGGCAAGCCCGGCGAACAGGGCACCTTCTTCCTGTTCGATCCGGCTGGCAACGCGCTGGAATTCAAGGCGATGCGCAATCCCGGCAATCTCTTCGCCAGGCAGGATTGACGGCGGCTGCGGGTGGGCATGGTGCCACACCCGGCTCCCATCGCAGCGCGGCTGGGGTAAAGCCCCTCCATGCTTGCCGATCATTCCCCTGCTGCCGCCGCGTCGCGGGTGGCCGCGCCCCCGGTGCTGGCCGTGTCCGGCCTGGCGCGCGCGGTGCCGGTAATGGGCGGCGGGCGGCGAACGCTGTTTGCTGGCGTCGACCTGGCGCTGGCGGCTGGCGAGGTGGTGGCGATCACCGGCGAATCCGGGGTGGGCAAGTCCACCCTGTTGAACGTGATTGCCGGTCTGGATGCGGCCGATGCCGGCAATGTGCTGATCGCCGGCCGCCCGGTGGCGACATTGGCAGAGGCAGAGCGTGCGGCCCTGCGCGCCCGCATGATCGGCTTTGTCTTCCAGGCCTTTCACGTGCTGCCGCACCTTGATCTGGTCCGCAACGTGGCGCTTCCGCTGCTGCTGGCGGGCGCGGGCGAGGCCGATGCGCTGGCGCGCGCCGGTGCCATGCTGGATGCCGTCGGCCTGGGTTCGCGGGTACACGACTGGCCGGCAACATTGTCCGGCGGCGAATTGCAGCGCGTTGCCATCGCCCGCGCGCTGGTGGGCCGGCCGGCGCTGGTGCTGGCCGATGAACCCACCGGCAATCTCGATCCCGAAACCGCCGCGCGCATCCTGTCGCTGCTGCTGGACGCGGCGCGGGACAGCGGCGCTGCCGTGCTGATCGTCACCCACAGCGAACGGGTGGCCGCCGCGGCTGACCGGGCGCTGTGCCTGACCACTGCTGGCCTGGCGCCGGCCGCGCCGGCCCAGGGTTGAACCTGTCGCCATGGCCAGCCTGAGCCCGGCAATGCCCCCGGCCGCAACCCGTTGGCTGCTGGCCGGCGAATGGCGGGCCCAGCCGGGGCGGATGGCCATCGCCGTGCTCGCCATTGCCGTGGGCGTGGCGCTGGGCTTTGCCGTCCACCTGGTCAATGGCGCGGCGTTGGAGAGTTTCGGCCGGGCCGTCGCCAGCGTGTCGGGTCGCGCCGATCTGGCGGTGCGGGCGCGCACGCCGGCCGGATTTGACGAGATGCTCTATCCGCGCCTCGCCCGCCTGCCGGGCGTGGCCGGCGTCAGCCCGGTGGTCGAACTGTCGGCCAGTTGGGGCCGGCTCGCGCGGCCGGGCAGCATGGCAGGCAATGCAGCAGGGGCAAGGCCGGCTGGCGGCCGGCTGGCGCTGATCGGCATCGATCCGCTGCGCGCCATGGCGGTGACGCCGGGGCTTGTCGGTCTTTCCGGTTCTGCCGGCATTGGCAGCCGGCCGGCATGGCGGCCTGATGCGGCGCATGTTTCGCCGGCGCTGGCACGGGCGGCCGGCGTGGCGCCGGGCGACACCCTCACCGTCACCGCCGCAGGCCGGCAGGTCCGTCTGCACGTCGCGGGCCTGCTGCGCGGCGCCGGCGAGGAGGCCAAGCTGGCGGTGATCGACATTGCCGAGGCGCAGGCGCGCTTCGGCCAGCTGGGCCGGCTGCACCGGCTCGACCTCAAGCTGGCAGATGGCAACGACAGTGCGGCCACCGCGCGCGCCATCACGGCCCTGCTGCCGGCCGATGCCCTGCTGGCAGCGCCGGAGGCAGAGGCCAGCCGTGCCGATGCCCTGTCCCGCGCCTATCGCGTCAACCTGGGAATGCTGGCGCTGGTGGCGCTGCTCACCGGCGGTTTCCTGGTCTGGTCGGCGCAGGCGCTGTCGGCCGCGCGGCGACGGCCGCAGTTCGCTCTGCTGGCCGTGCTGGGCCTGCCGCGCCGCGGGTTGGTCACGCAATTGCTGGTGGAGGCGCTGCTGCTTGGCGTGCTGGGCGCGGCGTTGGGGCTGTTGCTAGGGTATGGGCTGGCCAGCCTGGTGGTGGCGCAGGTCGGCGGCGATCTGGGTGGCGGCTATTTCGCCGCGACTCCGGCGCCGCTGGGCTTCCCGCCGCTGGCCGCCGCCCTGTTCGGTGCGCTGGGGGTGGCCACGGCGCTGGCCGGCAGCATCGTGCCCGCGCTGGCGGCGGCGCGCCAGCCGCCGGCGCTGGCCTTGAAGGGACTGGGCGATGTGCCCGACCCCGCGCACCTGCCGCGCGCCTGGCCGGGTCTGGCGCTGCTGGCCGCTGGTGGCGTTGCCGCACTGGCGCCACCGGTCGCCGGCCTGCCGCTCATGGGCTATGCCGCGATGGCGCTGCTGCTGGCTGGCGGCGTCGCGCTGATGCCGGCGCTGGCCCGCCTGCTCATCCGGCCGCTTCTCGGCCTGCGGGCGGTCCCGCTGGATCTGGCGCTGCGCCGGCTGTGGGCCAGCCCGCAGGCTGCCAGTCTCGCCCTGTCGGGAATCGTCGCCTCGACATCGCTGATGGTGGCGATGGCGGTGATGGTGGCCAGCTTCCGCCAGTCTGTTGATGACTGGCTGGTGGCGGTGCTGCCAGCCGATCTCTACCTGCACCTGGAAGGCGCGGACGCCGGCGGGTTGACGCCGGCCGACCAGGCACGGCTGGCGGCGGTGCCGGGCGTCGCCGCCATCCGCTTCCAGCGCGTGCAGCCGGTGCGCCTCGATCCGGCGCGGCCGGCAGTGGCGCTGATGGCGCAGCAGGGCGCGGCCGCCGTGCCGCTGGTGACACGTGCCCAGGCCGCAGCGCCGGCTGGCACCGCGCCGGTGCTGGTTTCGGAAGCCATGGCCTGGCTCTATGGCTGGCAGGCCGGCGAGGTGCGCGACCTGGTGATCGGTGGCGTCCCCCGTCGGCTGTTCGTTGCCGGCGTGTGGCGCGATTATGCCCGGCAGTGGGGCGCCATCATCCTGCCGCTGCCCGATTATCGCCGCTTCACCGGCGATGCCAGCGTCAGCGAGGCGGCGGTCGATCTGGTGCCCGGCGCGGATGCCGATGCTGTTGAAGCCGCGATGCGGGCGGTCTTGCCCGCGGCGGTCAAGGGGCAGGCGCAGTTCGGCCGCCCGGCGGATATGCGCCGCGTTGCCCTTGGCATCTTCGATCGCAGCTTTGCCGTCACCTATGCGCTGGAGGCGATCGCCATCCTCATCGGGCTGGCTGGCGTGGCAACCAGCTTTTCGGCACAGGTGCTGGCCCGGCTGAAGGAGTTCGGGATGCTGCGCCATGTTGGCCTCGCCCGGCGGCAGTTGCTGGCCATGCTGGCCATCGAGGGCGCCGGGCTTGGCCTTGTCGGCGCCCTGACCGGGCTGGTGCTGGGCCTTGCCATGGCGCTGGTGCTGGTGAAGGTGGTGAACCCGCACAGCTTTCACTGGACGATGGATCTCGCCTTGCCGTGGCCGCTGCTCGCCGGCCTGGTGGCAGCGCTGGTGGCCAGTGCCGGCGGCACCGCCCTGCTGGCCGGGCGACGGGCGTTGGGTCGCGGCGCCGTGCTGGCGGTGCGGGCGGATTGGTGATGTGGCGTCTCGCAATGCCGGTGCTGGCGCCGCTCTTGATGGCGGCGCAGTTCGCCGCTGTGCAGCCTGACGTGCCCTTGCGCTTCCCCGCCGATCATGGTGCCCATCCCGATTTCCGCACCGAATGGTGGTACATGACCGGCTGGCTCGACACGCCGGACGGCCCGCAGGGTTTCCAGATCACCTTCTTTCGCACCAGGCCGGATATTGCCACCGACAATCCATCGCGCTTCACGCCGCGGCAGGTGATCTTTGCCCATGCCGCGATTGCCGATCCGCGCCATGGCCGGCTGCGCCACGCCGCGCGCATCGCCCGCGAAGGCTTTGGCCTGGCGCAAGCGAGGGTGGGGGACATGGATGTCGGCGTTGATGGCTGGCGCCTCTGGCGCGCCGCCGATGGCCGCCTGCATGCCCGGGTGACGGACCGGCAACTGGCGCTGGCGCTGGACGTGACGCCCGCGCAAGGCGTGATCCTGCAGGGGGAGGGCGGCTACAGCCGCAAGGGGCCGCACCGGCACGAGGCCAGCCATTATTACAGCTGGCCGCAGTTGAAGATTTCGGGCAAGCTGAACGGCAAGCCCGTAAAGGGCACGGCCTGGCTGGACCGCGAATGGTCGTCCACGCTGCTCAACCCGGCGGCGGTGGGGTGGGACTGGCTGGGGCTCAACCTTGATGATGGCGGTGCGCTCACCCTGTTCCGGGTGCGGGATGGGAAGGGCGGGGCGCTTTGGGCCGGCGGGAGCCACCGCGATGCGGCTGGCCGGCTGACCGTGTTCAAGCCGGCGGACATCACCTGGCAGGCCGGCGGCTGGTGGCAGTCCCCCCGCAGCAAGGCACGCTGGCCGGTGCGGCCGGTGGTGAGCTATCGCCTGAATGGCCGCTGGCAGCGCCTCCGCGTTGCACCGCTCATGGCGGACCAGGAACTGGACAGCCGGATGAGCGGCGGCCCGCTTTATTGGGAGGGCGCGGTGACGGTGGCTGCGGACGAGGGCAGGCCGGGCGGGCGCGGCTATCTGGAACTCACCGGTTATGGACAGGCCTTGCGGATGTGAGCGCCGGCACGCTAACAGCGGGGCCGGGCAGGGGTGTCTCTTCGCAGTCGGGGTCTTCAAGTGTCTGAACCATCGGGGATCATCGCGCCCAGCTTCGCGCCCGCCGCCCCGCGCGGCCTGTGCACCGATTGCGGCGTGTCGCGCACGGCGACGCCCAATGATTGCGGCACCGCCTGCCAGTTCATCAAGCCCGATTATGCCGCGATGGAAGCCCAGGTCCACGGCCGCGCACGTGACGAGAACCGGGCAGACGAGCTGTTCTTCGGCCCCTTCCAGCGCATGGCCAAGGCCCGCCTGAAACAGCCGCTGGAAGGCGCGCAATGGACTGGCATCACCAGCCGGCTGGGCCAGCGCCTGCTGGAAACCGGCGCGGTGGACGCGGTGCTGACCATGGCGCCCGACCCGGATGACAAGTGGCGGCCGCGCCCGGTGATGGTGACGACGCCCGAAGCCATGGCCCAGGTGCGCGGGATGCGCATGGGTTACGCGCCCTTGCTGGCCCTGCTGGAACCGGCCCGCGCCGCCGGCTTCAAGCGCATCGGCATCATCGGTATCCCCTGCCAGATCCACGCCCTGCGCCGGCTGGAAAAGAAGCTCGGCTTTGAGCGCCTCTATGTCATCGGCACGCCCTGTTCGGACAACACCACGACCGAGAATTTCCACGAATTCCTGTCCCTGCTGTCCGACCGGCCGGAGACCATCACCTACCTGGAATTCAAGGCCGATTATCATGTCGAGCTGCGCTTCGACGATGGCCGCCGCAAGGATATCCCGTTCCTGATGCTGCCGCTGGCCGATCTGCGCCCCGATTTCTTCCCGCTCACCTGCCGCACCTGCGTGGATTACACCAACAGCCTGGCTGACATCACCGTCGGCTACATGGGCGGCACCGGCGAACAATGGCTGCTCGTCCGCAACGATCGCGGCGCCGAACTCCTGGATCTGCTGGGCGATGAGGTGGCGCTCACCGAACCCGACGACAATGGTAGCATGACGGGGGGCAAGCCCGATGGCCGCAAGCGCGCCGGGCCGGTGAAGGGCTTCCTCGCCAACACCGAACGCGCCGCCGGCGGGCTCCCCTTGCGCCGCATGCCCAAGTTCATCCGGCCACTGGTCGGCAAGCTGATGCCGCTCGTCGGCCCCAAGGGCAAGGAATTCGCCCGCACCCGCGTCGAGATGAAAGCCATCGAAACCATCCTCCACCTGCGCCGCGAAGCGCCGGGCATGATGAAGAACATGGTGCCCCCGCACGTGTGGGCACTCGTTGCGCGCTATGGCCTCACGCCGGGGAAGGGCGAGACGAAGCAAGGCTGAGTCATGCCGCAGCCGGCCTGGTGACGGCCCTGGCGGGGCCTCTTGTCTTGAACTGAGAAAGAGCTGGATCGTGCGGTCGCAGTTTTGTCAGTTGCGACGATTGCGGCGGGAATAACGCTTGAATTTGTTGGGTTTTCGTTATTCGGCCATGCCGGCCGCCGCTCCCGTTTGCCGCTCGAGCACAGCGATTTCGTCAGCGTCCTGTCTGTGGATTTCCATGGCTGCCTGCCCCATCCTGATCTGGACCGCATGATGGCAGCGATCGCCTGTGTAGGACAGCCCGTGCCGTGGCGCGCAATGGCCGGTCTCGAGGAACAAGGCAAAAAAAGCCTCCGGCGGGCAGGGACGCAGTCCCTGCACCCGTTCGTTTACGGCCGGCGCTTCACGACACAACGCGTGACATACGAACACACGGGCAGCCTGGCCCCCGCAGTCGCAACAGCGCTGGCAAATGGCGCGAGGCTAGACTATATTCGGACCATATTCAGTCTGGAGATTTGCCATGCGCTTTTCCACGCAGGTCCGTCCGGTCAGTTACTTGAAGGCCAATGCGGCTGATGTGCTGACCGATCTCAATGAACGCCGTGAGCCGGTGCTGATCACCCAGAACGGGCAGGCGAAGGCGGTTCTGGTTGATGTCGTGTCATTCGAGGAGACCCAGGAAACCCTGGCGCTGCTCAAGATTCTCGCCCTTGGCCAGCGCGAGATCGAGGCGAGCGAAACGGTCGATGCCCGCACCGCCATCGCTGCCCTCAAGGATCGCCTCGCGCCGTCCACATGACAAAGCGTTACTCGGTCCAGCTGACCCGCAGCGCCGAACGCGACCTCGCCGCTATCGCCCGCTATCTGGCGCAGGCAGCCTCCCCCACCGTCGCCGCCGCCTTCCTCGACACCATGCTGGAGCAGGTCGCTGAACTGGAACACCTCCCCGAACGCGGCGCGGTGCCGCGCGAACTCGACGTGCTGGGCATCACCAGCTTCCGCCAACTCAGCGCCAAACCCTGGCGGATCATCTATCGCATCAGCGAAACCACCGTCACCATCCTGCTGATCGCCGACAGCCGCCGCGACATGCAGACGCTGCTGGAACAGCGGCTGCTGCGAACGAATATTTTATAAGGAAAGCGGAAAAAAGCCTCCGGCGGGCAGGGACTCGTCCCTGCACCCGTTCGTTATTGGGCGTCGTTCTATGTCGGCTGTCAGTCGCAGTGAAAACCCCTCTAGAGCTGGGGAAGCGCGAGCGCTTGGCTGCTACCGACGCTTCCAGCCAGCCTTTTGGCTGCTTCGGCGAATGGCTCCGCTCTCCCCAGGATCGAAAGCTGAAGAAGCTCATTGAGCCCGTTGGAGCTGGTAAGATGGATGCTTTCATAAAGGCAGATCGGGATCTGTCGGTTGTTGGCGAAGCGGCGATCAGGCCCCCCATTCTTGTTCGGATGCAGCCAAGTTTGCCCGACGATCTTTGCGTCCGAAGGAACAGATTCCGCTTCAATGTGCCGGCTCTCTTCCCAACGGATAGACAGCTTGTCGTACCCCACAGCACCGAACCTGTTCCCCTCAAGCACCATCACAACATCCGGTAAAAAGTAGAGTGTTTCCTTTCCGACCTGCATCGAGGGTGGCGTGATATTGCACTTCAGGACAGACGGTAATGCATAGCCAAAGGTCGTAGATTTCCGATCGACCAGATAGCTAGCGCCTGCATTGCGCTTCCATGCGGCCAGATCGCGAATCTGGCCGCCAGAGTCGACTCGCCAAATTGCGGCGGCCTTGGTCATACCATCAAAGGCATTGGTGAGGGCCTTGTAGGCAGCTTCGGTGTCATCCTCCAGATCATACATGACCACCACTGCGCGCCGGTACCCATCAAGGTAGGCTCCTGCCCACGCGCTGACCAAGGTCAATCCGGTGCCGGCCGCAAGGCCGATGAGTCCAAAATTGAGCATGAGGCCAAAGCCGATGGTGGCCCCGATACCGCCCAGCACGATAGAAAGCTTTGCCTGCAGTTGTTTGGCATTAAGTTCTTCTAGTAGCTCAATGAAGCGGGCATCTTTCATCTCGAGCACATCGGCCGACGAGACCCGGACCATCTCGGCATCAGGATAGTGAGCGATTGGCTGTTGAGGCGATGGTTGAACCTGCCCTTCTGCCGATCTGCGTGGGGACGCCGCTTTTCCTCCGCCTAGCGAAGCCCGATAATAGAGCCCCCCTCTACCGGCATGCACATAGTGACCGCGTGGGCCAGTCCCGATGCGAAGGCCTGTCACCCCGGCGGATACGCCGATGCCACTCTTAGAAAGGTTGAAGCGGAATGGGCCGGCGGAGACAGATTTGCGAATATAGAAGGGCATTCGATGACCTCACTCGAGTGCGACAACCTGATTTCTCTTTTTGTAGCAAGAAAATGGTTACTAACTCGCACGCCTGAAAACGAAAGTGGGTGCAGGGCCTCAGGCCCTGCCCGCCGGAGGCCCCTTCTTGAACCTCTGAGGAAGCCTCAGGCCAGCCCCACTGCCTTCATCGTCAAATCCCACAGCCGTTCGTTGCGCGCCTCGTTGGTGCCGCGGGTCGAGAGCGGCTGTGCGAAGGGCATGCGGCCTTCTTTCTGGCGGTTGCCCCAGCTCCAGTGGACGCCGGACTGGCTGGCGAAGGCGGGGTCGGCCACGACTTGCGCCGTGCGTTCGCCGGCCAGCGGCTGGCTGACATAGCCCTTGGTGATGTTCTTCTGGAACCAGGGGAAGATTTTCTGGAAGGCGGGTGGCGTGTGGCGGAAGAGGGGGGTTTCGGCGACGCAGCCGGGGTAGAGGGTGTTGAAGACGATGCCGGTTTCACCCCAGCGCTTCTGGAACTCCCGGCTCATGATCATGCAGGCGAGCTTTGAGTCCTTGTAGGCCTTGCCGGGCTTGAAGTTCTTGCCGTCGATCATGGCGATGGGGGCCTTGAAGCCGGCTGCGAGGCCGGCGAGGTCGCCGAGGTCGGCCGGGGCGGGGATGGGGATCTTGCCGCCGAATTCCTCGCTGTTGGCCGTCACCGTGCCCAGCGTGATCAGGCGCGGCGGCGATTGCAGCCGGCCCTTGGCCTTCTTGAGGTCCTCGATCAGCAGGTGGGCGAGGAGGAAGTGGCCGAAATAATTGGTGGCGACGCTGATCTCATAGCCTTCGGGTGAGCGCATCGGCGCTTCGAGGCGGGGGAGGTAGACGGCGGCATTGAGCAGCAGCGCATCGAGCGGCAGGTTCAGCGCATGGAACTCGTCCGCAAAGCGGCGCACGCTGGCCTGGTCGCCCAGATCGATGTGGAGAAGGCGGCGGTTGGCGGCCGGGATGCCCGTTTCATTGGCGGCACGTTCGGCCTTGGCGAGATCGCGGCAGGCCATGATCACCAGCCAGCCCCGGTCTGCCAGGGATTTTGCCGCCCAGAGGCCCACGCCCGACGAGGCGCCGGTGATGATCACCACAGGTTGTTCAGACATGACTGCTCCGTAATGCGGGCCCTGTTCGCGGCGCTCTTTGACTCAAAGCGCCCCGCGCGGCAAGGCAGGGTTTTCAGGATTGGGCAATGCAGACCACTGCGGAATTTCTTGCAAAGGTGAAGCCGCCGATCACGCCGGTGCTGGTGGTGCGCCGCGCCGTGATGATGGCCAATCTGGACGCCATGCAATCGGCCTGTGCCGCAAAAGGCGTGCGCCTGCGCGCCCATGGCAAGATGCACAAGTGCAGCCGGCTTGCCCGCTTGCAGGTGGAGAGGGGCGCGGTGGGCCTGTGCTGTCAGACGGTGGGCGAGGCGCAAAGCTTCGTGGCCGGCGGCATCGCCGATGTGCTGGTCACGGCGCCGGTGCCGGCGTGGGGTTGGGCGCGGTTGGCGCGGCTGGCGAGAAGGGCGCGGGTGGGCGCGGTGATGGACAGCGCAGCCCAGGCGCAGGCCGCCAGTGCGGCCGCCACGGCGGCTGGCGTGACCCTCGATGCCTATGTCGATGTCGATCCCGGCATGGGCCGCGCCGGGGTGGCGCCGGCCGATGCGCCGGCGCTGGCGCGGCTGCTCACCACGCTGCCGGGCCTGCTGTACGCCGGCGTACAGGCCTATTGCGGTCATCACCAGCACATGCTGCCGGCCGAGCGGGCGGCGGCGCACGCGGCCTGGACCGAGACCCTGCAGGCCTTGCTCGCCGCGTTGCGCGCCGAGGGCCTGGCGCCGGCTCAGGTGACGGGGGGCGGCACCGGCACGGCAGCGATGGACCTGACGGCCGGCGTCTATACCGAGCTGCAGGCCGGCAGCTATGCCCTGATGGACGTGGAATATGGCGATCTGGGCGATCTGCCGTTCCGGCCGGCGTTGTTCCTGGCGGCCAGCATCGTGTCGGCCAATCATGCCAGTCACGTGACCTGCGATGCCGGGCACAAGGCGCTGCACCCCAATGGCCCCGGCCCGCGGGTGGTACGCCCGGCCGGCAGCGCCTATCGCCCGATGGGCGATGAGCATGGCGCCATCATCCCGCCCGGTGGGGTGACAGAGGGCGATCTGGTCTGGCTGCAGCCCGGCCATGTCGATCCCACCGTGGCCCTGCACGATGCCTTCTTCGTGGCCGACGAGGCGGGGCAGCTGGAACGCTGGCCGATCGATGCGCGCCGGGTGAGCGGATGAGCGGCTGGAAGCTGGGCATCATCGGCGGCTCTGGCCTCTATGCCATCGACGGGCTGGAAGGCGCACGCTGGGTGACGATTGAAAGCCCGTGGGGGCCGCCGTCGGATGCGATCCTGACCGGGCGGCTGGCGGGCGTTGATCTGGCCTTCCTGCCCCGCCATGGCCGCGGCCACCGCATCCCGCCGCACCAGTTGAACCAGCGCGCCAACATTGATGCGCTGAAGCGGCTGGGCTGCACGGATCTCATTGCCGTGTCGGCGGTCGGCTCCTTGAACGCCGCGATGGCGCCGGGCGATTTCGTGGTGGTGGACCAGTTCATCGACCGTACCAGGGGGCGCCCGTCCAGCTTCTTCGAGAGCGGCTTGGTCGCCCATGTGCCGATGGCCGATCCCACCTGTCCGCGCCTTTCGGCGCTGGCGGCCGATGCGGTGGCGGCGGCTGGTGGCACGGTGCATCGCGGCGCGACCTATCTTGCCATGGAAGGCCCGGCCTTTTCCACCCGCGCCGAAAGCCGGCTGCACCGGGCCTGGGGCTGCGATCTGGTGGGCATGACCGCGATGCCGGAAGCCAAATTGGCGCGCGAGGCGGAACTGCCCTACGCACTGGTCGCCATGGTGACCGATTTCGACTGCTGGCACGATGGCAGCGACGTGGATGTGACCGACATCATGGCCGTGATGCACGGCAATGCCGCGCTGGCCCGCGCCATGATCCGCGCCCTGTGCACGGCGCTGCCGGCCGAGCGCGCGGCCAGCCCCATCGACACCGTGCTGGATCAGGCGATCATGACCGCGCCCGATCAGCGCGACCCGGCCATGCTGGACCGGAATGGCGCCCTGCTGGCGCGCTGGCTGACAAAAGGGCGCACTGGCTGAGGCGGCGGCGCCTGCTATCAGGCAGGCATGGAGCGCGTGACCATCGCAACGCCGGCCGGGCCGGTTTCCGCCTTGCAGGCCGGTGAGGGGCTGCCTCTGCACTTTGCCCATGCCACCGGCATGAACGCGCAATTATATGAAGCCGTGCTGGCACCGCTGGCCGGGGGGCTTGCCATCACCGCCAGCGATGCACGCGGCCATGGCCACACCGGGCTTGATCGGGATCCCGCCCACCTGAGCAGTTGGGAGGATTTCGCGCATGATCTCTTGCGGCTGCTGGACATCATCGATGGCGGTCGCCCGTGGATCCTTGCCGGCCACTCGATGGGGGCGACCGTGTCGCTGCTGGCGGCGGCCTTGCGTCCGGACCGTGTGGCGGGGCTGGTGCTGCTCGATCCACCGATGCTGCCCTTCGATGTGGCAGCGGCCGTGCGTGCCGGCGCGCCCATCCCCAACCCCATGGCCGATCAGGCGGCGCGGCGGCGCGGCATGTTCCCCAGCCGGGCCGAGGCGCGCGCGGCCTATGCCGGGCGCGGCGTGTTCCGCACCTGGAGCGACGATGATCTCGATGCTTATCTCGATGGCGGTCTGATCGACACCGACGAAGGTGCCGAACTGGCCTGCGCCCCGGCATTCGAAGCGGCAACCTTCCGCGCCGTGTCGCCGAACGTCGAACTGGCGTTGATGAAGCTGCGATCGCCCTTTGTCCTGCTGGCGGGTGACGAGGGGTCGACCGTGCGCGATCCTGAACTTGCCGCCTTTGCCGGCCACCCCGCCTGCATCGCGGCGCAGCGCGTGCCGGGCACCACGCACTTTCTGCCACTGGAGCGCCCCGATCTGGCGCGGGACGCGGTGCGGCAGGTCAGCTCGGCTTCTTCTGCGGAACGGTGAAGCGGCCGGTGACACGGCCGCCCGGGTTGGCGGCGGTGCGCGCGTCGAAACTGCTGGTGCCGCTGTTCAGGTTCCACACCACCCTGGCGCCTTCAAGATGGTTGCCGTCGCGGTCCATCTTCACATTGCCGGCCAGCGTGACAAGCCGTGCGTTCACATCATAGATGCCGGTGCTGGCGGTGGCCCGCATGCTGCCCTGCGCCAGCCGCACCCGGCCCAGCGCATCCAGCCGCTGTACCTGCGGGTTGCCCTGATTGTCCTTCTGATAGGTGATGCGCACGCGATCGGCGTTCAGGGTCATGCTGCCCTGCCGGATGACAACGTCGCCGGAAAAGATCGCCTCGTTCTCGGCATCGGCGATGTCGATGCGGGCAGCGTCAACGTCGATGGGCGCGCCCGAATCGAACCGCTGGGCCAGCGCGGGCGTGGCGGTGGCGATCAACAGGCAGGTGGCGGCAGCGCGGATCATCGGCGTCATCCTCTGCCGCCGCGCTGGTTGATGCGCAAGTGGACTTTGCCGATCAGCGAAACTTGGCTGCCGGCCAGATCGCCATCCATGCGGTTGGCGCGGAAATCACCCATCGGCAACCGGCCGGAGACCGGCGTATCGGTCTTCACGGTGCGGCGCTTCAGATCGATGAACACGGTTTCGGCATCGAGGCTGTAGCCGCCATCCGACCGCAGCCGCACGGGGCCGGCGACCTCCAGCCTGTCTTCGTCGAGGAAATAGCGGCCGGAGGGTGCCGACACGCTGGCCGGGCCGTCCTTGCCATCCAGCCGGGCGGCGAGCGCCGTCAGCTCGACGATCGGCACGGCACTGGCGCGCTGCAGGGCCTGGCCGGCGCTGATGGTGAAGGCCTCGCCGGCGCCGGTCTTGCCGCGATATTCGGCCCGGTCCACCCGCAGCCGTTCCGGCGCCACGGCCACCTGGTCCTTGGCCAGCAGGAAGGAGAATTCCTGGCCGGCCACCAGCGGCCAGATCATGATGGTCATCCCGATGACAAAGGCCGATGAAGGCAGCAGCCACTTCAGCAGCGTCATGCGCCGATCGTGCGCGCTGCCGGGCAGTGCCGCCTGCTGCCGCCGCGACAGCGGCCGCTGGGCATCGGGATCGGCAGACAGGCTGGCCATGGCGATGCGGGACAGCCGCTACAGGTGCGCGAAGATGTCGGTTTCGGGCCAGCCGGCGAGATCAAGCTCGGCGCGGGTGGGCAGGAAATCGAAACAGGCCTGGGCGATGTGGGTGCGCCCTTCGCGCGCCAGCCGCTCCACCAGCACGGCATGGGCGCGGTGCAGATAGCGCACGTCGCTGGCGGCATAGTCCTTCTGAGCGTCCGACAGGTCGGCGGCGCCCCAGTCGCTTGATTGCTGCTGCTTGGAAATCTCGACGCCCAGCGTTTCCTTCAGGAGGTCCTTCAGGCCGTGGCGATCGGTATAGGTGCGTACCAGCTTGGAGGCGATCTTGGTGCAGAACACCGGCGTTGCCATCACGCCCAGGAAGCGGTGGATGACCGCAAGGTCGAACCGGGCGAAGTGCATCAGCTTCAGCCGCGCCGGATCAGCCAGAACCGACGTCAGCACCGGCGCATCATAGTGACCGGGGGCAAAGCGCACGAGATGCTCATCGCTGCCGCCGTCGCTGATCTGGACGACACACAGGCGGTCGCGGTGGGGGTTGAGGCCCATGGTCTCGCTGTCGACGGCCACCGGACCAGGTGCCAGCACACCGGCGGGCAGGTCACCTTCGTGGAGATAAACGGTCATGCCAGCCGCGTTAGCAGGGGCAGGCGCGCGTGTCATCCTTGGCCGCGTGAGCGGGTGAGTCCATGCGGCCCGCCGGCTGTTCGGCACGGGCCGCCGCGCCGGCACGCTGCTGGCAATCCGGGGTTCATCCGGAAAGCGACTTTCTGGACCCGTCGATGACAGGGGCAGGGTCGCCCTGTTGCCGACACCACGCGACAGGGGGGGTGGGGCAACCAACCGCACGGAAAGGAGTTGCGTGATGATCAGACCATCCATCTTGCTGCTGGCGCCCATGGCGTTGATGCTGGCAGTGCCTGCACTGGCCGGCCAGCCGCAGCCACCAGACCCACCTGAACGGCCGGATGCACCGAGCGATCCGGAGCCAAAGCCCAGACCCGGGCCCGCTCCGGATCCGGCTCCCGAGCCGGCACCCGAACCAGCGCCGCCCCCTCCACCGGCGCCGGAACCGCCCAGGCCCCTCGCATAATCCCTCGCCTGAGCGGTGGGGCCACCGGTGGGCGGTGCTCGCCGGTGGCCCTTTCGCCGTTACCATGGCATGACGCTGCCATGGTCACGCCCGCCGACATGCCCGAGGTGAAGGCGCTGCTGGTGGCGGCGGCGCGGGCCGGGCGTGACCTGTCCTATTCCGAAATGCTGCTGGCGCTGGGCTATCGCTTCACCCGGCCGAAGATGCGCGCGCTGTGCCGCTTGCTCGATGCGATCGATGCCGAAGGCTGCGCCGCAGGAGAGCCCCAGCTGGCGGTGCTGGTGGTCCGCGAATCCGACCGTCTGCCGGGGCAGGGCTGGTGGGTGGGGCGCCGCGACGCGCCGGCGGACTGGACCGGGCCGGCGGCGCATGCGTTCGTGAGCGCCCTGCAGCAACGTGCCTTTGCCCATTGGCAGGGTGGTCAGGGCGAGGAACCCGGGTCCTGACCCTAGCGCGGCTGGTGATCGTGCCGTTCCGAACCCACGTTGCGCGAGGGCATGGACGGGGCCTCGCCACGTGGCTGATAGGGCGCTGGCGCGCGCGGCGGTGCCTGATAACGGGCGGGTGGTGATGGCGGCGCTGTGGGTGGCGGCGGTGCCATCTGTCCGGCCAACTCCGCACCGATGGGGTTGCCGATGCGGGCCCCCGGCATGGCCGCCGGGCTGCGCCGGTCACCTCGCTCCAGGCGGCGGTCGCCGCTGCCGTTCCAGCGCCCGTTCTGGATCCCGCCACGGTGGTCGCCGTCGCTCCATCCCGGTTGCCCGCGGCCCGGCCGGTTCCAGTTCCCATCGCCCTGGGGCGGCTGGCGCTGGTCACGCGCCCAGCCCGGCGGGCGGTCAGGCCTTCCGGGCCGGCCCTGCCAACCGGCGGGCGGCTGGCCGGCGATGTCGCGGCCGATGCGGTCACCCACACTGCCCGGCGCACCACGGCGCGGCGGATAGCGGTTGTTGTTCCAGCCGCCATTCCAGCCGCCATTCCAGCCGTTGTTCCATCTGGGGCGGTTCCAGCCCCAGTTGCCCCAGCGCGGATTGTTGGCGGCCCAGCTGTTCCACACCGGCAGTGGCGCCTGCCAGCCCCAGCCCTGGTTCCAGCCCTGGTTCCAGCCCCAATAGGGACTGTGCTGCCAGCGGCTGCGGCCCCACCAGCCCAGGCCGGCATTCCACGGCAGGAAATTCCCGCCAAATCCGGGCAGGAACAGGCTGGAACGCGGCAGCCACAGCCACGACGGGCCATACCAGCTGTTCCAGTTGTCATAGCCCCAGCCGCTGCCAAAGCCGATGCCGACATTCCATTGCACCTGCGGCGGAATCGGCGCCCAGCCCACCACCTCGTCGGCCTCGCGCCAGGCAACCCAGCTTGGCCCCCACTGCGTGCCGGGCACCCACACCCAGCCCAGCTGGTCGTCGAAACCCCAGCGGCCATAATGATCGGTGGCCCAGCCCCAGGGATCGTTCGACAGCCAGAAGCGGTTTTCGAGCCATTGGCCGTTGGCATAGGGGCGCCAGCCCTGCCGTGCGTTGGGCACGAACACCTGGCCCCAGCGGGCGTTGACCCAGCGGCCGTGCACGCTCAAGGGCTGGATGAACACATCGATGCCCGGCACGTCTTCAGGGCCCCACAGGGCGCCCGGTTGGGCTGGCCAGCTGGTGGCATAGCCGTCCATGACCGGTTGGTAGCCAGCCTGATACACCGGCGCCCGCGTTTCATAGCCGGGATAGGTGCAGGCCCCCAGCGCCAGCGCAGCCAGTGGCGCCAAGACGCTGAGGGGCAGTCGGGAACGGGAGGTCGGCACAGACATGAATCTGGGGCCTTTCATGATCATGGCCCGCTCTTGGCACGTGGCGGCTGTCGCCAGCATGAACGTTACATTTTTGTTGCCGATTCCCCAATGTCGCGGCCGATCAGCGCCAGCAGGCGCCAGGCTGCCGTACTGCGGGCAGCATCGGCCTCGCTGGCCCGCAGGGCCGCCTGCGCAGCCTCGCGCTCGGCGTCCAGCAAGGCCAGTGTCGGCTTCAGGCCCACCCGCACTTCGGCGCGCACGCTGGCAAGCGCGGCCGCGCTTGCCTCTCGCTGCCGCCGCGCTGCTTCGGCGGCCAGTGCGGCGGCGCGGACGCCGGCAAAGCTGCCGATCACCTGTTCACGCAGGCGGCCGCGGGCATCGTCGAGCCGGGCGCGGGCAGCCCGCACCCCGGCATCGGCGGCCTCGCCCTCGGCCCGCACCCGGCCAGAGGCAAAGAAGGCCCAGCGCGCCCTGAGCCCGGCGCTGGCCAGATCGCCGCGATAGCCGGGAAAGAACTGGTCGCGCACGGTCGAGGCTTCGGCATAGGCGGCCACCTGCGGCAGGCCCTGGGCCCTGGCCATGCGCGCCTCGCCTTCGGCTGCGGCCAAGGCGGCAGCCGCCTGCGCCAGTGCGGGCGCCCGAGTCTCGGCCTCTTGCAGGGCTGCGTCCACCGTGGCGGGCAGCGGCGGCGCGTCCGGCAGGGGCGCCAGTTCGCCGGGCGCAAGGCCTGTCAGGCGGGCCAGCCGGGCGCGCGCCGTGTCGCGCCGGGCAGCGGCCTGCGCCGCCACAGCTTCGGCCTCTGCCAGCCGGGCCTGCGCCTGCTGGGCATCGGTTGCCGGCACCTCGCCGGACTTGAAGCGCAGCGCGGCCTGACGGGCGGCAGTGGCGATCGCCCGGGTCAGCTGCTCGGCAGCATCCAGCCCGGCATCGGCGGCGCGCACGGCGCCGAAGGCTTCGGCAACGTCGGCGCGCAGCATCATGCGGCTTTGGCGCAGCGCGGCCCCTGCCGCGTCGGTGCCGGCGCGGGCGGCCTGGCGCGCACCGGCGATGCGCCCGCCGGCATAGAGCGGCTGTTCGATGCCCACCTGCGCGGCGCGCGGGGTCACGTCGCTGGCCGTCAGGCCGAAATAGCCGCCGGGATCAAGCCGGCCCCAGCCGATCGAGCCGGTGAGGGTGGCGCTGGGGCCGGCGGCCGCACGGGCGGCGGCTGCGCGGTGATCGGCGGCATCGGCATCGGCTGCGGCAGCCGCCAGCGCCGGCGCCTGTGCCTCCGCAGCCGCCATGGCGGCTTCCAGCGTCAGTGGAGCGGCGCTGGCGGCCTCCAGGGCCGTGCCGGCCAGCAGCCCCAGCAGCAGGCGCTTCACCGGAAGGCTTCCCCCGGCTTCAGCCCCAGCGCCTTGAAGACCATGGCCGCCGGGCAAAATCCGGTGAACGCGGCCTGGATCATGTTGAGCCCGGCAAAGGCCGCCAGCGCGATCCACCAGGGGTGAACCAGCAGGGACAGCGCGATGGATGCCAGCACCACGATGCCGGCGAAGACGAAGACGGCGCGATCGATGGACATTGGAGGTCTCCCGTTTCAGAACTTGAGCTTGTCGATACCCAGCGCGTGCAGCGCCAGCTTCTCGTAGAAGGGCTCGCTCTCGCCCTTGCGGATCTTCCTCAGGAAATATTTCTCGAACCCGATCTTGGCGAGGTGCACCCACTTGCCCTCGCTCGACCAGTTGACATTGCGCGGCGGGATCTGCGGCTGCGCCACGAAGGCAATGCCGCTGTCCCCGAAATCGGCGAGGCATACCGCGTTCCAGGTCGCTTCCGAGCTGGGCTCGCGGCCATCCAGAATGGCCTTCAGGTTGGCGGCAATGGCGGTGACCATGGATTCGATCATGAATCCCGTCTTGGGGACGCCCACCGGAACCGGGGTGGGACCGGTCGGGGGAATGGCCACCGCCACGCCCAGCGCGAACACCTCGGGGAAGGCGGGATTGCGCTGGTGCTTGTCGACCAGCACAAAGCCGCGCGGGTTGGTGAGGCCCTCGATGCCGCGGATGGCGGGCACGCCGCGAAAGGCCGGCAGCATCATGGTGAACCTGAAGGGCACACTGTGGCGCGCCTTGACGCTGCCATCGTCTGCCACCTCCTCGACATGGGCGACCCCGTCATCGAAATGGGTGACGCGGGCGCTGGTGATCCACTTCACGTGGCGGTCGCGGAAGGCGGATTCCAGCATGCCCTTGGTGTCGCCGACGCCATCGAGGCCGAGGTGGCCCACATAGGGCTCGGCCGTGATGAAGGTCATCGGGACCAGGTGCCGGATCTTGCGGCGCTTCAGCTCGGTATCGAGCACCATCGCATATTCATAGGCCGGGCCATAGCAGCTGGCGCCCTGCACGGCGCCGACGATGATCGGGCCGGGATCGGCGCAGAACGCCTCGAAGGCCTCGGCGGCGCTGGCGGCGTGCGGCGTGTGGCAGATCGACTGGGTGAAGCCCTGCGGCCCAAAGCCGGGGATCTCGTCGTAGGCAAGGTCAGGCCCGGTGGCGATCACCAGATAATCATAGTCAAGGCTGGTGCCGTCCCGCAGGGCGATGCGCCTCTCGGCCGGATGAACGCGTTCGGCGCCTGCACTGGAAAAGCCGATGCCGCGCTTCTTCATCACCGGCGGCAGTTGCACTTCCACCTCTTCGGGCGTGCGCCATTTCACCGCCACCCACGGGTTGGATGGCACGAAGCTGTAACTGTCCCGTTCGGCCAGCAGCATCACATCGGCCCGGTCCTTCACGGCATCGCGGATCTCGTAGGCGGCGATGGTGCCGCCAAGGCCGCCACCAAGCACGACAATCCGCGGCTTGCCGGAGGCGGAACGGGAAAGCCCTGATTGTGCTGGCTGCGACATTGGCGATTCTCCCAAGGTGACTTTAATTGCGCTTGCCCTAATATAAGAGTTGCATAATATAAGAGGCATTGCAAGCAGGAGAATTACCGATGCTGGGTTTCGGCAAATCGAAGAATCACAATGAGTTGGAGCCGAAGGTTCTGGCTGCCATGCTGGCTGACGGCGCGGCCGTGCTGGTCGATGTGCGTGAGCCTGATGAATATGCCGCCGGCCATATTGCGGGGGCCATCAACCTGCCGCTGTCACGCTTTTCGCCTGATCAGCTGCCCGAAACGCCAGGCAAGACAGTGGTGCTGCAATGCGCCGGCGGCAAGCGATCGGGCATGGCGCTGGATCGCTGCGCCGAGGCCGGCGCCGCGGTGGATACGCACCTGGCCGGCGGCATCGGCGCCTGGAAGGCCGCCGGCCTGCCCGTCGTCTGAGAGGAAAGCCCATGCGCCGTCACGCCCGCCTTGCCGCTGCGCTCGCTCTCCCGTTGCTGCTGGCGGGCTGTGGCGGCGGGTCTGAACCCTCAGCGGACACAAGCGCGGAAACGATCCTGGCGCAGCATCGCCTGCAAGCCACCAGCGTGCCCGATCTGAAGCCAGTGTCGGGCCAGATCACCACGCGCGACGAGGTGATGGCGGTGGCGCGCATCGGCGGTATCCTGACGCGGCTGGACGTGAAGGCCGGCGACATGGTGCGGGCCGGACAGCGCATCGCGCTGATCAGCGATGACCGCATTTCGCAGGCGGCCGCTGCCGCCAGCGCTGCCGTGGCGGCGGCCGATGCCGAAGCGGCGCGGGCAGCGGCCGATCTGGCCCGCATCCGCGAACTTCATGCCGCCGGCGTCTATGCCGATGCCCGGCTGGAAAGCGCCACGGCGATGGCCACGGCGGCGCAGGCCCGCGCCCGGGCCGCACGCGGCGAGGCCGGGGCGGCGGCCGCGCTGGGCGGTCAGGGCGCCGTGCTGGCCCCCGCCAATGGGCGCGTGCTGGTGGCCGACGTGCCGCCCGGCAGCCCGGTGCTGCCCGGCCAGTTGATCGCCCGCGTCACGGCCGGACCATTGCTGGTGCGGCTGGACGTGCCTGAAGCATCGGCGCTGTCCCTGAAGCCGGGTGACACGGTGCGCCTGAATGAACCTGGCCTGCCCGCCAATGGCCGGGTGGACCGGGTGTGGCCCGGCGCCATCGCTGGCCTGGTGCGGGTGGACGTGATGGTCGATGGCCTGCCGGATCGGTTGCTCGGCCGGCGGGTGAGCGCGGCCGTGCCCACCGGCATGCGCACGGCGCTGATCGCACCGCGCCGCTTCGTGCGGATCAGCCACGGCATTGCGCAGGTGGCGTTGCAGCAGAGCACGTCCATCGTGGACGTGCCGGTGGAGATTGCCCAGACCACCGACCCGGCGCAGGTTGAACTGCTGTCCGGCGTAACGGCCGGCGACCTGCTGGTGCGGCGCGAAGGCGCAGACAAGTGAAGGACCCGATCCCGCTGGGGCTGTCCGGCCGTATCACGGCGGCGACCATCGGCTCGCCGCTCACCCCGCTGCTGCTGCTGGCGGCGCTGGCGATGGGACTGATCGCGCTGTTCGCCATCCCGCGCGAGGAGGAGCCGCAGATCAGCGTGCCCATGGTCGATATCATCGTGCCCGCGCCGGGGCTGAAGACACAGAGCGCGGTCGACCTGGTTGGCGTGCCGCTGGAAGGCATCGTCAAGGGCATCAGGGGCGTGGACCATGTCTACACGCAGGCCATGGACGACATGGTGATGGTGACGGCGCGCTTTGCCGTGGGCGCCGATGCCGATGATGCCGCCACCCGCATTTCCGAACGCATCGCCGCCAACTGGCAGCGCCGCCCGGCCGGCATCGGCGATCCGCAGGTGACGCTGCGCGGCATCGATGATGTGCCGATGCTGGTCCTCACGCTTACGCCCGCGCCGGGGATGGCGGCGCGCTGGCCCGACACGATGCTGCGCGAGGTGGCGGACCGGCTGCTGGAAGATCTGTCGCGGGTGGAAGATGTTGGCCCCGGTTTCGTCACCGGCGGGCGCCCCCAGGTCCTGCACGTGGCGCCTGATCCGGCGAAGCTGGCCGCGCACGGCGTCTCGTTGCCGGCGCTGGTGCAGGCGGTGCAGGCGGCGGACCGCGCCATTCCGGCGGGCCATGTGCTGGATGCCGGCGCGGCGCGGGCCACCACGGCGGGCGCGCGCCTGCCCGACGCGGCCGCGCTGGCCGGCCTTGCCGTGCGCGGCACCGGCGGGCAGGCCGTGTTGCTGTCGGACGTCGCGACGGTGGCGGTGGCGCCGCGCCCCGGCCAGCCGCTGGTGTGGCGCTGGGCGAAGGATGATGCCGGCCGGTGGACGCGCAATGCCGCCGTCAGCATCGCCATCTCCAAGCGGCCGGGCGCCAATGCGGTGGTGGTCTCCGATGCCGTGCTGGCGCGCGTTGCGGCGCTGAAAGGCGCGATGCTGCCCTCCAGCCTGACAGTTTCCGTCACCCGCAACTATGGCGAGACGGCGAGCGAGAAGGCCAACGAGCTGCTGCTGCACCTTGGCATCGCCACGGTTTCCATCGTCGCCCTGATCGCCCTTGCCATCGGCCGACGTGAGGCGATGGTGACGGCGATCGTCATCCCCACCACCATCCTGCTGACGCTGTTTGCCGCCTGGGTGATGGGCTACACGATCAACCGCGTGTCGCTGTTCGCGCTGATCTTCTCGATCGGCATCCTGGTCGATGACGCCATCGTGATGATCGAGAATATCGCCCGTCATTGGGCCATGGCTGATGGCCGCAGCCGGTCGCAGGGCGTGATCGACGCGGTGGCCGAGGTGGGCAACCCCACGGTGATCGCCACCTTGACGGTGGTGGCGGCGCTGCTGCCGATGCTGTTCGTGTCCGGCCTGATGGGGCCCTACATGGCGCCGATCCCGGTCAATGCGTCGGCCGCCATGCTGTTTTCCTTCTTCGTGGCGGTGGTGATTGCGCCGTGGGCGATGCTGAAGCTGGCCGGCGGCGCGCCGGCGCATGGCCATGAGGATGCGGGCGGCGGCAAGCTGGGGCAGATCTTCCGCGCCGCTGCCACGCGCATCATCAGCGACCGCGGCACCGCGAAGCGCTTCCTGTGGATCGTGGGGCTGGCCACGCTGGCCGCCTGCTCGCTGTTCTATGTGAAGGCGGTGACGGTGAAACTGCTGCCCTTCGACAACAAGTCGGAGGTGCAGGTGGTGGTCGATCTGCCCGAAGGCGCCAGCCGCGAGGCCACCGCGCGCGTGCTGGAACAGGTGGCCGGAGTCGCCCGCAGCCTGCCCGAAGTGGCGGCGATGGAGGCCTATGCCGGCACCTCGGCGCCGTTCAACTTCAACGGTCTTGTCCGCCATTATTTCCTGCGCCGTCTGCCCGAACAGGGCGACGTGATGATCAGCCTCGCGCATGCCGATGAACGGGACCGCGCCAGCCATGACGTGGCGCTCGATTTGCGCGAACGGCTGGCGAGCCTGACATTGCCGGCCGGCACATCGGTGAAGGTGGTCGAAACGCCGCCCGGGCCGCCGGTGATGGCGACACTGCTGGCCGAGATCCACGGGCCTGATGCCGCCACCCGCCAGAAGACGGCGGCGGAGGTGGAGGCGCTGTTCCGGAAGGTGCCCTTCATCGTGGATGTAGACAACAGCATGGGCGCGCCGCGCCCGCGTCTTGATCTGGTGCCGCGCCGTGACCGGCTGGATGCACTGGGTCTTGACGAAGGCCAGGTGAAGGCCAGCATCGCCCTGGCGCTGGGCGAGACGGTGCTTGGCCAGATGCCGCGCGCGCCCGGCCAGCCGGCGCTGCCGATCCTGCTGGCGCTGGACCCGGCCGAGCGGCGCTGGCAGGGCGGGGCGCTTTCGGCCCTGCCGGTGGCCGCCAGCCGCGATGGCCGCAGCCTCGATCTTGGCGGGCTGGTGGAAGCCCGCACGACGGTGGGTGACCGGATGGTCTTCCGCCGCGATGGCCGCCCGGCCGACATGGTGATGGCCGAACTGGCCGGGGCCTACGAGGCGCCGGTCTATGGCGTCCTCGAGATCAACCGGCTGGTGGACGCGCATGACTGGTCCGCCAAGGGTCTGAAGACGCCCGGGATCAGCCTGCACGCCATGCCGGAAGGGGAGGGCACCACCCTGCTCTGGGACGGTGAGTGGGAGATCACCTGGGTCACCTTCCGCGACATGGGCGCGGCCTTTGGCGTGGCGTTGATCGGCATCTACATGCTTGTGGTCGGCCAGTTCGGCAGCTTCCGCCTGCCGCTGGTGATCCTGGTGCCCGTGCCGCTGACGCTGATCGGCATCGTGATCGGCCACTGGATCTTCGGGGCGCCGTTCACCGCAACGTCCATGATCGGCTTCATCGCGCTGGCCGGCATCATCGTGCGCAACTCGATCCTGCTGGTCGATTTCATCCGGCACGCCCGCGCCCCCGGCAAGCCGCTGCGGCAGGTGCTGATCGAGGCCGGATCGATCCGCGTGAAGCCGATCGTGCTGACGGCGGCCGCCGCGATGATCGGCGCGGCCACCATCCTCACCGATCCGATCTTCCAGGGCCTCGCCATCTCGCTGCTGTTCGGGCTGGCCAGTTCGACCCTGCTCACCCTGCTGGTGATCCCGGCCATCTATGTGGTGCTGCGCGATGATGGCCTGCCGATTGGCTCCGATCAGGCGATGAGCGATCCGAAGGCCTTCCACGCCACGTAAAGCGCGGTGATGATCACCATCGCGGCAAACAGCCGGCGGGCGAGCAGCACATGTTTGGCGAGGCGCGGTGCCAGCGGCCGCGCGATGGCGACACCAATGGCACCGCCGGCAATCATGGCGAGCAGCGCCGGCCCATCCACCCGGCCGGCCAGCGCATAGGTGCTGGCCGTGGCGATACCGAACACCAGCACCGACAGCAGGGAAGAGGCAGACGCGCTGGCTAGGGTCATGCCCGTGGCCGCCATCAGGCCGGGGACAATCAGGAAGCCGCCGCCGATACCAAAAAAGCCGGCGGCGAAACCCACGGCGAGGCCCGCGGGCACCAGTTTGAGGGTCACGGCCATTTCCAGCCGCACCTCGGCATTGCCGGCACGGCGCGGCTGCCGCAGCATGGCCGCGCCCACAGCCAGCATGGCAACGGCAAAGGCGCCCAGCAGGGCCTGCCCGTCCACCGTCTGCGCCAGCGCGGCGCCGGCCAGCGACCCGGCCAGCCCGGCCGCCGCAAAGCTGATCGCGCACGGCCATTTGACCTGGCCAGAACGCGCCTGGGCGGCCAGGTTGGCGCCGGCATTCACCGCCACGGCGGCAGCCCCGGTGCCGATGGCGACATGCGGATCATGGATGCCCACGACATAGAGCAGCAGCGGCGTGGCGAGCACCGAGCCGCCACCGCCGAACAGGCCGAGCAGGAGAGCGATCAGGGCGCCGCCGACGACGGCGGCAGGAAGCCCCAGTTCCATCGAGGGTCAGGCCGCCGCGCGCGCTGCGGTCGCGGCCGATGGGCAATAGATGTCGGACAGGGTGGCAATCACCTTCAGCACCGCCGGATTGGCGATGCGATAATAGATGGTCTGGGCATCGCGGCGGGTCGTCACCAGGCCGTCCTCGCGCAGCAAGGCAAGATGCTGGGACAGCGCCGATTGCGACAGGCCGACCTTCAACGAACCGACCGAGCGTTCGCCATCGCCGATCTGGCACAGGATGAGCAGCCGGCGTTCATTGGCCAGCGCCTTCAGCAGGCGGGCGGCTTCGGTGGCATTGGCTTCGAACTCGGCAAGCGCGTCGGTCATGTTCATGTTTTTCGCACTACACGCTTGTATCTAAATTAGCAACTGCTAATATCAGTGCCAAAGGAGCATCCGATGACCGCGCCCGCCAGTCCCTCATCCACAAGCATTTCACCCGCCAGCATTTCATCCGCCAGCATTCCATCCGCGAGGGCCGCCAATGCCACGCCCGCGCCGGATGTCACGTCGTTCTTCGACGCTGCCACCAACACCTGGACATATCTTGTCAGTGATCCGGACACTGGGGAAGCGGCGATCATCGATGCCGTGCTGGACTATGAGCCGAAGGGTGCCGTGGTTTCCCATGCCAGCCTCGAACGCTTGATGGCCACCGTGAAGCAGCGGCGGCTGACGCTGAAGTGGGTGCTGGAAACCCATGCCCATGCCGATCATCTGGCCGGCGGCCACTGGCTGCGCGACCGCACCGGCGCGCCGCTGGTGATTGGCGCCCATATTGCCGACGTGCAGCAGGTGTTTGCGCCGCGCTTCGGCATGGACGATCTCGCGACGGACGGCCGCCAGTTCGATGTGCTGGTGGAGGATGGGGCCACGCTGCCGCTGGGCAATCTGGTGATCCGCGTGATGCACACGCCCGGCCACACGCCGGCCTGTGTCACCTATGTGATCGGTGATGCGGCATTCGTGGGGGACACGCTGTTCATGCCGGACTATGGCACGGCCCGCTGCGACTTTCCGGGCGGGGATGCCGCGATGTTGCACGCCTCCATCCAGAAGATCCTCGCGCTGCCCGATGCGACGCGCATCTTCGTGGGCCATGATTATCTGCCGGCCGGGCGCAGCGACTATGCCTGCGAGACCACGGTGGCCGATCAGAAGGCCCGCAACATCCACGTGCACGACGGGGTGGCGGCAGCGGATTTCATCGCCATGCGCCGCACGCGCGATGCGACGCTTGCACCGCCGACGCTGATCCTGCCCAGCCTGCAAGTGAACATCACGGCCGGTGACCTGCCGCCGGCGGACACGAAAGGCCGTCGCTTCCTGCGCCTGCCGCTCAGCATCACGTGAATGTGGGGAAACCCACGCTGGCTCCTCGGGCAGGATTCGAACCTGCGACAACTCGATTAACAGTCGAGGGCTCTACCGCTGAGCTACCGAGGAACAGCGTGGGAGCGCCCCCTTAGCGAGGGTGGCTGCGCTTGCCAAGGGGTTTTGCAGTCAATCGCTCAGCTGGCGAATTGTTCGAGGCTGATCCGGTCGTCGAGGGCATATTCCGGGTCGAACAGCAGTTCGAGTGCGATGGAGCGGTCCATCTCCACCTCCACATGGGCGACGTCGCGCACCTCCATCTGGTCGGCGACTGCCGACACCGGCCGCTTCTTCGCTTCGCGCACCTCGAACGCGATCTGGCTGGCGGCCGGCAGCAGCGCGCCGCGCCAGCGGCGGGGGCGGAACGGCGAGATCGGGGTGAGGGCGAGCAGTTCCGCCTCCAGCGGCAGAATGGGTCCATTGGCCGACAGATTGTAGGCGGTCGATCCGGCCGGGGTCGATACCAGCACGCCGTCGCAGATCAGCTCCTCCATGCGGGTCTTGCCGTCGATGGCAATGCCGATCTTGGCGGCCTGGCGCGTTTCGCGCAGCAGCGAGACCTCGTTGATGGCCGGCGAGGTGACGACCCGGCCAGAGGCCGTGGTGGCCGTCATCTGCAATGGGTGCAGCACGAAGGTCTTGGCGGCGGCGATGCGCGTCTGCAGCGCGGCCTGGCGGAAATCGTTCATCAGGAAGCCGACGGTGCCGCGGTTCATCCCGAACATCGGCTTGGGGTCTTCGTGGCGCATCGCCTCGTGCAGGCAGTGCAGAAGAAAGCCATCGCCGCCCAGCGCCACCACCACATCGGCTTCGGCCACGGGCACAAAGCCATATTGTTCGCGCAAGGCATCGCCGGCCGCACGCGCCACATGGCTGTCGGACACCATCAGGGCCAGTTTCATGCCATTGCGTCCCTTCAGCCGCCCGTCATGCTCATGTGCCGGGCCACCGCCGGGCGGGCGCCGCGCCGGTCGATGACGAAGTCATGGCCCTTTGGCTTGCGGGCAATGGCCTCGTCCAGGGCGGCATCAAGCGTGGCATCGTCGCTGCCCGCACGGCGCACCACGCCGCGCAGATCGGCCTGGTCGTTCTGGCCCAGGCACATGAACAGCTGCCCGGTGGCGGTCAGGCGCACGCGGTTGCAGCTTTCGCAGAAATTGTGGGTGAGGGGGGTGATGAAGCCCAGTTGCAGGCCCAGTTCCTCGACCTGCACATAGCGCGCCGGGCCGCCGGTGCGGTGCGGCAGATCGGCAAGCGTGTATCGCGTGGCCAGCCGGCGCCGCACCTTCGAAAGCGGCAGATACTGGTCCACCCGGTCGGCGTCGATCTCGCCGAGCGGCATGGTCTCGATCAACGTCAGGTCATGCCCATGGGCGGCGGCGAACTGCATCAGGGCCTCGATCTCGTCTTCATTGCCGTCCGGCCCGGCCAGCGCAACGGCGTTGAGCTTGACCTTCAGACCCGCAGCGCGCGCGGCCGCAATGCCATCGAGCACCTGCGGCAGCCGGCCCCAGCGGGTGATGCGGGCAAAGCGCTCCGCATCCAGCGTGTCGAGGCTGATGTTGACACGCCGCACCCCGGCGGCGAACAGCGGCTCGGCAAAGCGCGCCATCTGGCTGCCGTTGCTGGTCAGGGTAAGCTCGTCAAGCGCGCCGGACTTCAGGTGCCGCGACAGGCTGGTGACCAGGTCGAGGATGCCGCGCCGCACCAGTGGTTCCCCGCCGGTCAACCTGAGCTTCCTGGTGCCGCGCCGGATGAAGGCCGAAGCGAGCCGATCGATCTCCTCGAGGCTGAGAACCTCGGACTTGGGCAGGAAGGTCATGTCTTCGGCCATGCAGTAGACGCAGCGGAAATCGCAGCGATCGGTGACCGAGACCCGCAAATAGGAAATGGCTCTGCCGAAGGGGTCGATGAGCGGGGACGCATGGGTGCTGCGCGCCTCGCCAGCAGGCACGGCCAATGGCACCGCGGTGCCCGTCGCATCACCGGTGGAGAACATGGCTTCAGCCTGTGGCAGAAGCGGCACAGTTGGCAAGCGATTTTGGCGCTATCCCTGCCGGAAATGGGGAATATGCCGCTGGACAGGCTGACAGCGACTCGGCATCGCGTTAAGCATTGGCAATTCCGGAAGGGGCAGCATTCGGGCAGGGATGGAACAGGTGCAGGCGGAACCGGTCTTGATTGTCTCGCCGCGCTATGCCGCTGATCTGGCGGCCATGGTGACGGCGGCTGGCATGTTGCCGCGCGTGGAGCGGCTGGCAGAGGCCGCCGCGGCCCGCTTTGCCGCTGAACCGGTGCGGGTTGTGGTGGTGGATGCGCGCGGCGCGCTGCCGGCCGGTCTCACCGTCGCCCAGGCGCTGGGCCCGGCGGTCGAGCGGCGGCGCGGCGCCATGCTGGTGCTGTTGTCGCGCAGCGATGTCGGCGCGGCTGGCGCAGCCCGCGATGCCGGCGCCACCTCGGTGCTGGTGTCGCCCTTTGGTTCCGATGCCTTTGCCAACGCCCTGCATCTGGCTGGTCGCCACGCCGCCCGGCTGGCGGCAGCGGTCGAGACGGCTGCGCCGGAAGACGGCGTGACCGGGGACCGGTTGACCGGCCTGGCCAATGGCGAGCGGGTGCAGGCCTGGCTGGCCGAGCAGCTGGCTGCCGGGCGGCCTGCGGGCGTGGTGGTGGTCGGTGTCGGCCGCTTTGCCCAGATCAACATCGCTTATGGCCGCGACACGGCTGATCGCCTGCTGGCCGCCATCGCCCAGCGCCTTGGGCCGATTGCCGATGGCCGGCTGCGGCGCGGGGAGCTGCGGCTGCTGGGCCGGCTGACCGCTGCCGAGTTCGTGCTGGCCCTGGCCGGCGGTCATGCCGGCGAGGCGCTGGAGCCGATGGCCCGGCAACTGCTGCGCGGCTTCGAGCGACCGTTCGACATCGATGACCGGCAGATCCACGTCTCCGGCCGCGCAGGTCTTGCCTGGCATGCGGGGCAGGCCGAGGTGGCGCCCGAGGACATCGCCGCTGGACTGATGCGCGAAGCCACCATCGCGCTGGCGGATGCGCGCGGCAAGGGCCCCGGCTCGGTGGTGCGCTTCGACCAGCAGATGGACCGCGAGGCGCCCACCCGCCGCGCCGACCTTGAATCCGATCTCTATCGGGCGCTGGAGCAGGACAATATCGCCCTGTTGTTCCAGCCGCAGACCAGCCTTGGCGATGGCGGCATCACGGGCGTCGAGGCGTTGTCGCGCTGGGATCATCCGGTGCATGGCCGGCTGTCAGCCTCGATCCTGCTGGAAACCGCGGCTTCGGCTGAACTCGCCGTTGCCCTTGGTCGCCATATCCGTGCCAAGGCGTTCGGCATTGCGGCGGCCTGGACGGGGTCGCTGGCCAATCTGCGCCTGTCGGTCAATGTGACGGCTGCCGATCTGGCCGATCCGGACTTCGTGCCCATCCTTGCCCGCGATCTCGCCCGCGCCGGCCTCTCGCCGCGCCGGCTGGTCGTGGAGGTCACCGAAGAGGCGATCATCAATGATCTCGATGCCGCCTCGGCAACGCTGTCGTTGCTGCGCGGTGATGGCGTTGGCGTGGCGCTGGATGATTTCGGCGCCGGCTATTCGTCGCTGGCGCGGCTGGCCCGCCTGCCGGTTGATACGCTGAAGCTGGATCGCAGCCTGGCCCAGGGCCTCACCGGTTCGGAGCGGGAGCGCATCGTGGTTGAAGGGATGATCGCCACCGCCCGCCGCCTTGGCCTCACGGTGATCGCGGAGGGCATCGAGGATGATATCCTGCTGTCTGCGGCGCGCACCGCCGGCTGCCAGGGCGTCCAGGGCTATTGCATCGCGCCGCCGCTCGACAATGCGGCGCTGGCCGCCTTCTGCAAGCGCCGGGCGCCGCGTTCCAGCGTCGCCTGACGCGCCTATCCGCTGCGGCCCAGCTTTGACCGGAACACCGCGGGACGCGCAGGCAGCGGCTTGGCGGCAGGCTTCGGCGCCGCTGCCGCCGGCTTGATGCGCGCGCCCGATGCCAGCTTGGCCAGCGCCGATGCGATGGTCAGCGCGCCCTTCAGGCGTGTGCGGTCATCGCCCCAGTCGGCGGCGATGAACAGCTTCTGATCGGGCCGCACCTTCGCGCGCTCTCCCAGCCGGGCGATATAGTCCATCAGGCCATCGGGATTGGCGAAGCGGTCGCCCTGGAAGCTGATCAGCGCGCCCTTGCGTCCTGCTTCCAGCCTGGCGACGCCTGCCTTCACGCAGGCCAGCTTGATCTCGATGACGCCCAGCAGATTCTCCACCTCCGCCGGCAGCGGGCCGAAACGGTCGATCATCTCGGCTGCAAGCGCGTCGATGCCGGGGCGGCCCTCCATCTCGTTCAGGCGGCGATAGAGCGCCATGCGCACGTTGAGGTCGGGCACATAATGATCGGGAATGAGGATCGGCACCTCGGCGGTGATCTGCGGCGAGAAGGCTTCGGCCGGAGGCTTCATGCCGGCCGCCTCCGCCTTGGCCTCCAGGATCGCCTCTTCCAGCATCGACTGGTAGAGTTCGAAGCCGATCTCCTTGATATGGCCTGACTGTTCGTCGCCCAGCAGGTTGCCGGCGCCGCGCTGATCAAGATCATGGCTGGCGAGCTGGAAGCCGGCGCCCAGCGTGTCGAGTTGGGAAAGGACCTGCAGGCGCCTTTCCGCGCCTTCGGTGATGGTCTCGCCGGCGGCGGTGGTGAGATAGGCATAGGCCCGCGTCTTGCCGCGCCCGACGCGCCCCCTGATCTGGTAGAGCTGGGCCAGGCCGAAGCGATCGGCGCGGTGGACAATCAGTGTGTTCGCAGATGGAATATCAAGGCCGCTTTCGATGATGGTGGTGGACAGCAGCACGTCATACTGCTTGTCGTAGAAGGCGCTCATCCGCTCTTCCACCTCGGATGGCGCCATCTGCCCGTGCGCCACCACCGGCTTCACCTCCGGCACCTCGGCGCGCAGATAGTCCTCGATATCGACAATGTCGGAAATGCGCGGCACCACGATGAAGCTCTGCCCGCCGCGATAATGTTCGCGCAGCAGCGCCTCCCGGATCACCACCGGATCGAACGGCATCACATAGGTGCGCACCGCCAGCCGGTCGACCGGCGGGGTGGCGATGATCGACATCTCCCTGAGCCCGGTCAGCGCCATCTGCAGGGTGCGCGGGATGGGCGTGGCCGTGAGGGTGAGCACATGAACATCGGCCTTCAGCGCCTTCAGCCGTTCCTTGTGGACAACACCGAAGCGCTGTTCCTCGTCGACGATCACCAGGCCCAGCCGCTTGAACGCCACACCCTTGGCCAGCAGCGCATGGGTACCGACCACGATGTCCACGGTGCCTGCCGCAAGCCCATCGCGCGCGGCCCTGGCGTCGTTGGCTGAAACCAGGCGCGACAGGTGGCGCACCTCCACCGGCAGGCCGGCAAAGCGCTCGCGGAAATTCTGGTGATGCTGGCGGGCCAGCAGCGTCGTCGGGCAGACCACGGCCACCTGCATGCCGGACAGGGCCGCGGCATAGGCGGCGCGCAAGGCAACCTCGGTCTTGCCGAAGCCGACATCACCGCACACCAGCCGGTCCATCGGCTTGCCGGATGTCAGGTCCTCCAGCACGTCGCCAATGGCCTTCAACTGGTCATCGGTCTCGGCATAGGGGAAGCGATCGACAAAGGCAGCAAGGCCATGGCTGTCGATGCTGACCGGCTCGCCTTCCCGCAGGGCGCGTGCCGCGGCGGTGGCCAGAAGTTCACCCGCGATCTCGCGAATGCGGTTCTTCATCCGCGCCTTGCGCTGGCTCCACGCCACCCCGCCCAGCCTGTCGAGCCCGACGCCTTCGGAATCGCTGCCATAGCGGGACAGGACGTCGATATTCTCGACCGGCACATAGAGCTTGTCGCCGCCGTCATAGGTCAGCGCCACGCAGTCGTGCGGCTTGCCGCCGATGGGAATGGCGATCAGGCCATCATACCGCCCGATCCCGTGATCGCGGTGAACCACGAGATCCCCGGGGCTGAGCTGGGCCAGTTCAGCCATGAAGGCATCGGCCTTGCGCGCCGAGCGGGCCTTGCGCACCAGCCGGTCGCCCAGCATGTCCTGTTCGGTGAGCACGTGCAGGCTGGAGCGCGTCTCGGTGCGGGTGAACCCATGCTCCAGCGGCAGCACGGTCAGCACGATCTGGCCCCTGGCAGCTTCGCCCAGCGCGTCCTGCCAATGATCGGCCAGCGCCAGACGCTCGACGCCTTCATCGGCCAGAAGGCCCTTCAGCCGTTCGCGCGCGCCGGCCGAATAGCTGGCGAGGATAACGCGGTCTCCCGCCGCCCGGCGGCTTTCCACATGCGCCTTGATGGCGGCATAGACCGGCGGTCCGCCGTTCGCCTGTGCCACCCGTTCCGGCGCGAAATCGCGCGCTGGCACCGCATCGCAATCGATGGTGTCGAGCGTGCCGTCGGGCACCTTGTGGGGCGAGGCGCCGTGGACGGCGTGGGCCGCCAGGCGCTGCTGCCATTCGTCCTTCGACAGGTAGAGCGCGTCGGCGGGCAGCGGGCGATAGCTGCCCTTCTTGGCCGAAAGCGCCGCCACGCGGTTGTCATGATAATCGGCGATGGCCTCGAACCGGTCTGTTGCCGCCTTTTCAGCGCCGCCGCCTTGCACCAGGACATCATCCGCGCCCAGCCAGTCGAAGATGGTCACCAGTTCGGGTTCGAACAGCGGCAGCCAATGCTCCATGCCCGCCAGGCGCCGCCCGTCGCTGACGGCCTCGTACAGCGGATCGGCGGTCGCGGTGGCGCCGAAGCGTTCCAGCCAGCCGGCGCGGAAGGCCTTGATGCGCGCTTCGTCAATCAGCGCTTCGGAAACGGGCAGCAGGTCGAAGCCTTCGGCGGGCCCCAGGCTGCGCTGCGTGGCCGGATCGAATTTGCGTATCGTTTCAATTTCATCGCCGAAGAAATCAAGACGCAGCGCAAAATCCTGACCCGCTGGCATCACGTCCACCAGGCCACCACGCAGGGCATATTCGCCGGGCTCCACCACCGTGTCGACGCGCACATAACCATTGGCGGCGAGCTTCAGGGCAAGGGCATTGCGATCGATGGCGCTGCCCGGCTTCAGCCGTGCCGACAGGCTGGTGATGCGCGCCCTGGGCAGCACCCGCTGGGTGATGGCATTGACGGTGGTCACCACCAGTTCAGCGCCCGCGGCCGGCTCGGCCAGCGCTGCCAATGCCGCCACCCGTTCGGCGGCGCTCTTCAGCGAGGGCGAGGCGCGGTCATAGGGCAGGCAGTCCCAGGCCGGCAGCAGGGTGACGGTGATTTCCGGTGCGAAATAGGTGGCCGCTTCGGCCAGCTCGCGCGCCTGGGCGTCGTCTGCGGCAATGAACCAGGCGCGCCCCTTCGCGGCGCGCGCGACATCGGCCATCAGCCAGGGCAGATAGCCGGCCGCGCAGCGGGCCAGCGTCAACGGACGTCGGGCAGCAACAAAGCGGGCGACATCAATCATTTCAGAACATCGACATAGTCAAGCTTCTTCAGCGCCAGCATCAATTCTCCACGGAAGCGGGCTGGCGGCTCTGCCGTGCCGAAGGCCCAGGCCAATATGTCGACATCCTGTTCCTGCAGCAGGGCTTCGAACCAGGCGAGCGCCGCCTCGTCCCAGGCCGCGTGATGGCGGGCGAAGAAGCCGCCGACCACCAGGTCAGCCTCCTTGGTACCGCGATGCTCGGCGCGGTAGCGGGCGCGCCTGAGGCGCAGGTCCATCGGGTCTTGCTGGTTGTCGTTCATGGTGCGCGTCCAAAGCCGATGGCCGCGCAGGCGTTTCAAACGGCCAGCGCGGTGCTAGAACAGCCGCCATAGCCATGCGCCCTGCCATCCTCAACCCATTGTTCGCCGAAGTGGCCGCGCTGAAGGGCGTCGGGCCGTCGCAGGTGCGGCAACTGGCCCGGCTGAAGATCGGCCGCGTGCTTGATCTCGCCTTCCACCTGCCGACGATGATGATCGAACGGGCGGCGGTGGAAACGCTGGATGAAAGCCTGGTGGGCCGGCCCGTGATCGTGCCGCTGACCCCGGCGCGCCATGATCGCGGCGGCCCGCGCAGTCCCTTGCGCGTGGCTGCGGTGGACCGCGGCGGCCAGTGGGTGGACCTGACCTTCTTTGGCCAGACCGCCAACTGGGCGCAGACCAGGCTGCCGGTCGGCGTCGAAAAGCGCATCGTCGGCAAGCTCGACCGCTATGGCCAGAAACTGCAGATCGCGCATCCGGACGTGCTGCCGATGGACGGCGCGGCGCCCGCGCCAACGCGGGAGCCGGTCTATCCGCTGACCGAGGGGATGACCAACCGGCGGATGGGGCAATTGGTGACGGATGCGCTGGCGCGGGTGCCGGCGATGGCCGAATGGATCGAACCCAGTGTGCTGGCCCGTGCCGGCTGGGCGGCCTTTGGTGACAGTCTGATCGCAGCGCACCGGTTCGAGGGCGCCCGCAGCGGCGCACTCGACCGGCTGGCCTATGACGAACTGCTTGCCAACCAGTTGGCGCTGCTGCTGGTGCGGGCCGATACCAGGGCACGGCGCGGGCGGGCGCTGGCGGGGGATGGCCGGCTGGTCGGGCCGCTCCGCGCCGGCCTGCCGTGGCCTCTGACGGGCGCGCAGGAACGCGTGCTGCGCGAGATTGCAGGCGACATGGCGCAGGGCCAACCGATGTTGCGACTGCTGCAAGGCGACGTTGGTTCAGGCAAGACGCTGGTGGCGTTGATCGCCATGCTGACGGCGGTGGAGGCTGGCGCGCAGGCCGCGCTGCTGGCACCCACCGAAATTCTCGCCCGGCAGCATCATGCCACCCTGGTGAAGCTGGCCGGCGCCCTGCCGGTGCGCATTGCGCTGCTGACCGGGCGCGACAAGGGCAAGGCCCGCGAAGCGCTGCTGGCCGATCTCGCGGCCGGGCGCATCGACATCCTGGTGGGCACCCACGCCATTTTCCAGGACGCCGTGGAATATCATGATCTTGGCCTGGTGGTTGTTGATGAACAGCATCGCTTTGGCGTGGCGCAGCGCCTGATGCTGGCGGAAAAGGCGCGGGTGCCGCCGCACGTGCTGGCGATGACGGCGACGCCGATCCCGCGCAGCCTGTCGCTGACCCGGTTCGGCGAGATGGACCAGAGCATCATCGACGAGCGTCCGCCCGGCCGCCAGCCCATCGAGACGCGGGTGACGGCTGCCGAGCGGCTTGACGAAGTGACGGCCGCGCTGGCCCGGCACCTTGATGGCGGTGGCCAGGCCTATTGGGTGTGCCCGCTGGTCGACGGCAGCGAGGATGCCGATGAAGCGGCCGCGACCAGCCGCGCCGCCTTCCTGAAGGCACGACTGGGCCAAAGCCGCGTGGGGCTGGTGCACGGCCGCATGAAGGGTCCGCAGAAGGACGCGGTGATGGCCGATTTCGCCGCTGGTACGCTGGGCCTGCTGGTCGCCACCACGGTGATCGAAGTGGGAGTCGACGTGCCCAACGCCACGCTGATGATCATCGAGGCAGCCGAACGTTTCGGCCTCGCACAGCTCCACCAGCTGCGCGGCCGGGTGGGGCGGGGCAGCGGCCACAGCATCTGCCTGCTGCTGCGCGGGGCCGAACTGTCGGAAAGCGCCCGCGCCCGCCTGAAGCTGATGCGCGTGACCAATGATGGCTTCCGTATTGCCGAGGAGGATCTGAAACTGCGCGGCCCCGGCGAGATATTGGGCACGCGGCAATCGGGCGAGGAGGCCTTCCGCTTTGCCGATCCGGAACGCGTGCAGCGCCTGGTCACCATGGCGCGCGATGATGCCCGCCTGCTGCTGGAGCGGGATGGCGGGCTGGCCGGTGCGCGCGGCCAGGCGGCGCGGGTGCTGCTCTACCTGTTCGAGCGCGATGCAGGGGTGGCGTTGCTGCGGAGTGGTTAGCGGCCGGCGGCGGAGCCGCCGAGTCCGCTTGGATGTTCAGGGGAAGAAGGAAGGAAGAGGGGGCGTGGCGGAGCCACGCCGTCGAAGCTGTTCTGCCGGCTGAACGCCGGCAGCCAGCCCGGCTGGTCTTGATCGAGTCTGCCCGCAACGCTTGCGCGTTGCGGGCAGCCGATCAGCGCCGTCTGTAAGCCGGGTTCTGTCCCGGGGCCGAAGCCCCATGGGCGACCATTCCTCTCGGACGGCGGTTGCCCGCCGCCTCCAGCAACCAACCCGGATGGCTGGGCCGGTTCCTGCCCTGCGGGCGTTGTCGCCCGCGCGCCATCCCTATTCGGTCTTGCTCCCGGTGGGGTTTGCCGTGCCGCTCCGGTTGCCCGTTGCGCGGTGCGCTCTTGCCGCACCGTTTCACCCTTGCCTGTCTCCCGGCGAACCGGGTCCATCGGCGGTCTCTTCTCTGTGGCACTGTCCCTGATTCCAGCCGAAACTGGAACCGCCGGGTGTTACCCGGCACCGCGTTCCGTGGAGCCCGGACTTTCCTCGGCGGGATTGCTCCCGACGCGGCCGCCCGACGACGTGATCGCAGGGCGGCTATGGCATTTTGCGGCGATTCGCGCCACAGCGGCGGCCATGATCGAGATCGAGGAATCCGGGCAGGCCTTCACCGTGCCGGCCGAAGTGATTGCCAAGGGGCTGGGTCTGGCGCCCGAACAGGTGCAGCCGATGCTGGCCGGGCGGCTGATCACGTCCTGGGTTGAGGCGGGCGTTGATGAAGACCTCGGCACCTTCCGCCTGACCTTCGCCACCGACAAGCGCCGGCTGCGCCTGATCGTCGACGCGCTGGGCGACGTGATATCGAAGTCCACGCTGGATTTCGGCGGCCACGACATTCCGCTCGGCGCCCGCCGGCCGGGCGCGGTCTGAACCGGCCGTCTGGTACGGCAGCCAGGCGCAATTTGACGCAAGCCGCGCGATTCCCAACATTACAGACTTGCAATGTTGGGAATCGCGCGGCATAAGGCGGGTGTCGGGCCGGTCGCCCCCCATTTGACCGCGCCCGCCGGCTGGCGGTCTGCCAGTCTGCCGCACATGTGATGGCCTTCCCCCCTGTTGGGCCATCGGCGGAACCCTGGCGGTCGGCGTTGCCCCTCTTCGGTGCGCCGGCCGCCCTTTTTTCAGGCGTCCTCCGCCAGCAGCAGGCCTCTGAGGATGCCGCGGCATTCGGCATCGACCACGCCATCCAGCCGGGCCGGGCGATGCCGGCGCTGGAAGGCGATGATCGCGTCGGCCGGGGCGGTGATGTCATAGCCATAACGGCCAAGCGCGGCGAGAAAGCCGGCATCGGTCCACCCGGGATCGCCGCACGGCACTGGCCGGGCTGCAAGGCCGCGCGCTGCCAACCGCGGCCAGTCGAACAGCTCGCCCGGGTCCTGCTTGCGGGTTGGCGCGATATCGCTGTGGCCAACAACGTTGGACGGCCTGATGCGATGACGGGCCACGATGTCGGCGGCCAGCGCTTCGACCGCCGCCATCTGTTCGGCCGGAAAGGGGACATAGCCAAACTCGTGGCCGGGATTGACGATCTCGATGCCGATGGAGGCGCTGTTGACATCGGTGACGCCGCGCCACCAGCTCTTGCCGGCGTGCCAGGCGCGCTTGGCCTCGTCCACGAGTCGCAGCACCGTGCCGTCTTCAGCGACGACATAATGGGCCGAGACCTTCGAGGCGGGATTGGCCAGCCAGTCGATGGCGGCAGCACCGGTCTGCATGCCGGTATAATGCATCACCAGCATCAGCACCGGCAGCGTGCGCTCGTCGAAATTGGGGCTGGGTCGTACGATCATGGGTTGGGCATCAGTTGGGTTCCACCGGCACATCGCTGTCACGCCTTTGGGCGGTGCGCAAGGTGATGATGGCCACGCCCACCAGCGTCAGCGCCCCGCCCGCCAGCATCTGCGGCGTGATCGGCGTGTCATAGACCAGGATGGCGATGGTCACGGCCATCAGCGGCGTCGGCAGCGTCAGCGGCGAGACCACGGCCACCGGATAGCGCTGGAACAGCCAGGTCATGCCGCCATGGCCGACGATGCTGGACAATATGGCGGAATAGGCGATCCAGCCCCAGCTGGCCGGCGGCAGGGCGGGCACGGCGGCCAGCCGCTGGGGTTCCACCAGGGCGGCCGCGGCCAGCATCACCGGCACCGACACCAGCCCCAGCCAGCCATGGATGTTCAGCACCGAAACGCCGGCCAGCTTGCGGAACAACAGGTTGCCGATGGCCCAGCAGAGTGTGGCAGCGACCGTGAGCAGGATGCCGATGCGTTCGTCCGCAATGGCCGGATCAAAGCCCATCACGACCACCCCGATGAAGCTCAAGGCAATGGCGATGGTACGCGGCAGCCTGATGCGCTCCCCCATGAAGATGACGGCGAGGATCAGGCTGAAGGGCACGCCCAGCTGGCCGGCGACACTGAGGGCCGACAGATTGCCGGCCAGTGCGACCGACAGGGCGCCCAGCGTCATGAACAGCGCGCCGGCGATGAAGCCGGTGACGAGGATGAGGTGCATGCGCCCGGGCAGCCAGCGCACGAAGGGCAGGCACACCAGCGTGGCGATGACATAGCGCAGCAGCACCGCAACCAGCGGCCCCGCCGAGACCACCGCTTCCTTCACCGCGACGATGTTGCCGGCCCAGACCAGATCGATGGCCAGGATCATGGCGAGATGGGCGGGCTTCACCGGCGCCGCCCGGTCAGCTGGTCATAGGCGGCGTTGATGTCGGCCATGCGGGCTTCGGCCACCCGGATGAATTCGGCCGGCACGCCTTCGGCCAGCGCGCGATCGGGGTGATAACGCTTCACCAGCGCGTGATAGGCGGCCTTGATGGCGGCGGCATCGGCGCCCGGCTCGATGCCAAGGATCGCCCATGGGTCATCGGCAGCCGGCGACAGGTGGCGGCGGCGGATGCGGGCCTGGGCGGCGGCATCAAAGCCCAGCAGCGTTGCCACCTGTGCGAGATAGTCAAGCTCGGCCTGATGGATGCCGTCGACCGCCGCAATCAGCCACAGGGCGTCGAGCAGGTCTTCCAGCGTCGCCGTGCCGGGGCCCAGAAGGTCGGCCGCCTGCAGGGCATAGGCCTCGAACCCGGCCATGCTGGCCTTGGCCAGATCATAGAAGCGGCGGACATTGGCCTCCTCGGGCGCTTCCACCCGGAACAGGCGCTGAAAGGTGGCGAATTCGGCGGCCGTTGCCTCGCCATCGGCACGCGCCATCTTGGCGGCCAGCGCGATGGCGGCGATGGTGAAGGCCACCCGGCGGCGTTCCTGGGCGCGTTCCGGGCTCCGCGCGCGCGTGGCATCGATGGCGCCGCCTGCCGCCGCGCCGGCCAGCGCGCCCAGCGGCCCGCCGAACACCAGCCCGATGGCGGTGCCTGCCAAGGTTGCCCAGATGCCCACCGGCTATGGCGTTAAGGGATATGGCCAGCCGGGGAAAGGGCTTGCATCAGTGCGCGACGGGATGGGCGTCAACGCCTGACAGGGCCAGCTGTGCCTCAAGCTCCGCCTGCAGCCTGGCCAGTGCGGCTGCGTCCTTCGCTTCGGCGCGGGCAACCAGCACATCCTGGGTGTTGGACGCTCGCAGCAGCCACCAGCCATCGGCGCGCATCACGCGGGCGCCATCGGTCTGGTTGACGGTGGCGCCTTCGGCCTGGAGCCGTGCCAGCACCTCGGAAACCACGGCGAACTTGCGGTCCTCGCTCGACTGGAAGCGCATTTCCGGCGTGTTGACCATCGCCGGCATGGCGTCCTTCAGGGCTGTCAGGCTGCCGCCCAGCAGGCTCACGGCCTCGATCAGCCGCACCGCCCCCAATATGCCGTCGTCCACGCCGTGCCAGCGGTGGGCGAAGAAGATGTGGCCGCTCATCTCGCCGGCGATGGGGGCATGAACCTCCTTCATCTTGGCCTTGATGAGGCTGTGTCCGGTCTTCCACATCAGCGGCTGGCCGCCCAGCCCGGCAATGCGGTCGAACAGCGCCTGGCTGGCCTTCACGTCGGCGATCACGGTGGCACCGGGTACCTCGCGCAGCACCGGTTCAGCGAGGATGGCGAGCAGCTGGTCGCCCCACACCACCCGGCCCTCGCCATCGACAGCGCCGATGCGATCGGCATCGCCATCGAAGGCAACGCCGAAATCGCAGCCCTTCTCGATCACGGTGCGCTTCAGATCGGCGAGATTGGCTTCCACCGTGGGATCGGGGTGATGGTTGGGAAAGCTGCCGTCCACCTGCGTGAAGAGCAGGTGATGCGTGCCGGGCAGGATGCGGGTGAGCCGTTCCACCACCGGGCCGGCGACGCCGTTGCCGCAGTCCCAGGCGATGGTGAACGGGCCGCCCCTGAAGCCGCTGGCCAGCGCCTCCACATAACAATCCATGATGGCCAGCGTGCGTGCCGAGCCGCTGCCGGTTTCCCAGTCACCCTTGGCGGCCAGTTCACCCAGTGCGCGGATGTCGGCACCAAAGAAGGGGCGATCCCGCAGCATCATCTTGCAGCCGTTCCAGTTGGGCGGATTGTGGCTGCCCGTGACCATCAGGCCGGCATCGGCGTGCAGTTCGAACACACTGAAATACAGCATCGGTGTCGGTCCCAGCCCGACATCGAAGACATCACAGCCGGCCGCCATCAGCCCTTCGGCCACCGCGGCGGCGAGGGCAGGGGACGAGGCGCGGCCATCGCGGCCCAGGGCCACGCGCTGGCCGCCGGCGCGCCGTACGACCGTGCCGAAGCTGCGCCCGATGGCGCGCGCATCGGCCTCGGTCAGGCTGTCGCCCACGATGCCACGAATATCATACTCGCGCAGGGCGGTGGGATGAAACTGGTGGGGCAGATCGGGGTGGGACACGGGCATGATTCCACTGCGGTGTTGCCGGCCTGATGCCCGACAAAGGTTGCAATATCGATTACGGCCCGTCGTGGCCGGCGGTTTCCCGGCGCTGTTCGGCCGCCGCGATCAACAGGTCGCGCGCGGCGGAGAGCGCCTTGGCTTCGGCCTCGCTGCCGCCGGCATCGGGGTGGGCGCGGGTCATCGCCTGCCGCCAGGCCTGCCACACCGCTTCGGACGGCGCATCCGGCGCAACGCCCAGCAGGCGTGCCGCGGCCGCCAGTTCATCGCCCGGCGCACGTGCCCGCCCACCCCACAGCCACCAGGCCACGCCGCCGCCGGCAAAGAGCAGCGCCGCCAGGGGCCGACCTGTGGAGAGCATGCGAAAGGCCAGGAGGCCGGCAGCGGCAGCGCCGCCCAGCCGGATGAGGTTGGGCAACAGCAGGCCTTCCCGGTGCAACCACCAGGCCAGCAGACCAACGGCGATGAGGGCCAGTCCCAACGTGGCGCCTCAGGCGGCCAGTTCGACACCGCCGGGCAGGTTCAGCCCGGCGATCAATGCCCGCAGTTCGGCACGCGCCGCGACGTGGGACAGCGAGAATTCGCTGAACGCCTCGCGGTCGAGCAGGGTGAGGCCGCGCGGGAAGAACTCGCGGTAGATGACGCGCTCCGACAGGCCTGGGAGCACCCGGAAGCCGACACGGCGCGACAGCGCATCGAGGGCCGCGCCAACCCGCGCCTTGTTGCGGGCTTCGAGGGTGGAGAGGCGGTTCCTGAGCACCACCCAGTCCATCGTGCGGTTCTCGATGCGGGCGCGGCGGGTGCGGGCTTCCCAGACCAGTTCGGAATAGAAGCTGGGCTTGCGCACTTCGAACGTCTCGCCATCGACATCGCCGATAAGGTCGAAATCGACGAAACTGTCGTTGATCGGTGTTACCAGCGTGTCGGCGGCGGCCATGGCGGCGCGGGCCAGCGCCGAATCCCGGCCGGGCGAATCGACGATGATGAAATCAAGCACGCTGGCCTGTTGAAAGCGCAGCGCGAGCTCCGCCTCGCCCTCAGGCCCGTCGGCCACCACCACAACATCGGGGGCAGGCAGGGTGATGTCGTGGCGTTGGGCATGGTGCCAGCGGTTCTCCAGGTAGCGCGTGGAGGTGCGCTGGCGATAGTCAAGATCGATCAGCGCCGTGCGATGGCCGGCCAGCGCCAGCGCCACGCTGATGTGGACGGCGGTGGTGGATTTGCCGGTGCCGCCCTTTTCATTGGCCAGCACGATGACATGTGCGCTCAAGCGTCAGGTCCTCGAAAATCGGTGTCGCAAGGTTCACAAGGCTTGCAGCCCATGGCCGTTTCGCCCACACCGCCCCTCGATACGCCAAGCCGCCGATGGGGCCAAGCCGCAAACATGACGTCCGCACCTGCCGTACCGACTTCACCGCTCGCTATTGTCCGCACCCCGGCTGCCCTGCGCGCCGCCGTGCGCGGCTGGCAGCAGCAGGGCAGGCGGGTGGCGTTCGTGCCCACCATGGGCGCACTGCACGCCGGGCATCTGGCGTTGGTCACCATGGGGCTGACACTGGCGGATGTGGCGGTGGCCTCGATCTTCGTGAACCCCAAGCAGTTCGGGCCAAATGAGGATCTTGAGCGTTATCCGCGCGACGAGGCCGGCGATGCCGTCAAGCTGGCCAGTGCCGGTTGCAGCCTGCTCTATGCCCCCGATGTCGCCACCATGTACCCGCCGGGCTTTGCCAGCTTCGTGCGCGTGTCGGGGCTGCCGGACCTTTTGTGCGGGCGGGTGCGGCCGGGGCATTTCGACGGGGTGGCGACCGTTGTCGCCAAGCTCCTGAGCGCCGCCCAAGCCGATGTCGCGGTGTTCGGCGAGAAGGACTGGCAGCAACTGGCGATCATCCGGCGGATGGCAACGGATCTGGATATCGGCACCGAAGTCCACGGCTGCGCGATCGTGCGGGATGCCGATGGCCTCGCGCTTTCCAGCCGCAACGCCTATCTGTCGACGGATGAACGCCAGCGCGCGCTGGCGCTGCCGCGGGCCCTGGTGGCGACGCGGGAGGCCATATTGGCCGGCATGCCGGTCGCAGCCGCGCTAGCCGCCGGGGAGCGCACCATCAAGGCCGCGGGCTTCGTGCGGCTGGACTATCTGGACCTTGTCGATGGCGAGACGCTGCACAGCCTGGGCGCAGCGGCACCGGGCGCGCGGCTGATGGGCGCGGGCGTCATCGGCACGACGCGGCTGATCGACAATATCGCGCTTTAGCGCACACGGCCGCGCGGGCGCATCCCGGACGCGAGGCCGGGAACAGGCCGGGCGTAGGGGCCATAGACCCAGGGGCTGCCCCAGAGCGCCGGTCCGCCAAACCCGCCAAGGCCGCCGCCCCAACCACCACCAATCAGGCTGCCGTCGCTGGCATAGCCGACGCCGAAGCCGCTGAAGCCGCCGAAATTGCTGGTGCCGCGCATCAGCGAGACGGCAGCCATGCCGCTGGCGCCCACCGGCACCACCGCCGTTCCGCTCATCCCGAAGGTGCCGCCGCTGCCAGCGAACATCGTGACCTCGCCATGCACGCGGCGGTCGGGCAGCGCGTCACCGCCATCCGCCCAGAATTCGGGGTAGAGGGAGCGGTCCAGAACCGATTGCGCCTGCGCCTGTTCCGGGGTGAGCACAGGGTCCTTCTCCGGGCCATTGGCGGCCGCCGCGATCACCGCATTGCGCTCGGCATCGGTCAGGCGGATCACCTCGGTGGCGTGAACCGGTGTCGCCAGCAGGGCCAGAAGCAGAATCGCGCGCATTGGTTATGCTAGCACGCTTCCATCTTGCGCGCGCCTGAACGGGCCATGGGCATCCAGCCATTCCATCTCGTCCATCACCGCCCGGGTCTCGCGGGCCAGGAAATCGGCGATGGCGGTGCGGAAACCCGGGTTGGGGATGAAATGGGCGGAAATGACGGGCGTGGGGCGATAGCCGCGGGCCAGCTTGTGGGCGCCCTGCGCGCCGGCCTCGACACGGGCGCGGCGGTTGGCAATGGCCCAGTCGATGGCCTGGTAATAGCAGAGCTCGAAGTGCAGGAAGGGCACCTCCTCGGTGGCGCCCCAGTAACGGCCATAGAGGCACTCGTCCCCGATGAAGTTCAGTGCACCGGCAATCGGCTTGCGGCCCCGCACGGCCAGCATCAGCAGCACGCGGTCTCCCATCGCCTCGCCAATCATCGAGAAGAAGTCGCGGGTAAGATAGGGCCGCCCCCATTTTCGCGCGCCGGTGTCCTGGTAGAAGGTCCAGAACGCATCCCAGTACGCCTCGGTGAGATCGCGGCCGGTGAGATGGAGGATGTCGAGCCCGGCGCGGGCCCGCTCGCGCTCCTTGCGGATCTGCTTGCGCTTCGATGACGACAGGGCGCCGAGGAAATCGGCGAAATCGCCATAGCCATCATTATACCAGTGGAACTGCTCGCCAGTGCGGATCAGCCAGCCGGCATCGCGGAACAGCGGCTGCTGATCGGGGGTGAGGAAGGTCGCATGGGCGCCGGAGAAATTGTTGCTGTCGCACACCTGCTCCAGCGCCCGGATCAGGGCCTGCCCAGCATCGGCATCGGCATCGCGCAGCAGCAGCCGCGGGCCCGTGGCCGGCGTGAACGGAAAACAGGCCTGCAGCTTCGGGTAATAGCGGCCGCCGGCGCGTTCGAAGGCGTCGGCCCAGCTGTGATCGAAGACATATTCGCCCTGGCTGTGGGTCTTCAGATAGCAGGGCATTATGCCGGCCGGCCGGCCATCGGCGCCATCGGCCACAAGGTGCAGCGGCTGCCACCCCGTGCGGCTGGTGGCGCTGCCCGAGGCTTCGAGGGCGCGGTGGAATTCAGCCAGCGCGAACGGGTGCCCGGTGCCGGCGCAGGCGTTCCAGTCAGCGAGATCGATCTCGCTGGCCTTGCCTGTCACCCGCACCTGATATGGCGCCATCAGGCGATCTCGACGACGGCATCCACTTCGACAGCGACGCCGCGCGGCAGCACGGCGACACCGACGGCCGCACGGGCATGGCGGCCAGCGTCGCCGAACACCTCGACCATCAGGTCAGACGCGCCGTTGCCCACTTCGGGCTGGTCGGTGAAGTCAGGATGGGAGGCCACGAACACGCCGAGTTTCACGATGCGCTTCACCCGCGACAGCTCCCCCAGCGCCGTCTTCATCTGGGCGATCAGGCCGACCGCGCAGCGGCGGGCGGCGGCCTGGCCATAGGCGACATCCACCGTGTCCCCCAGGCGGCCCTTCATCAGGCTGCCATCCTCGGCAAAGGGGATCTGGCCGGAAATGTGCATCAGGCTGCCAGCGGTGACGGTGGGCACGTAGTTGGCGGCCGGGGCGGCGGCGCCGGGCAGGGTGATGCCGAGGGCAGCGAGCTTGTCTTCCGGGGTCATGGGTCAGCCTTTCAGGATGGTTTCTATGTGGGACAGCATCGCCGGCCAGTCGTCGTGGCGGGCATGGGCATCGGGGGCCTGCGGGATCAGGTGGCGCACTTCGGGTTCAGCAACCATGTGGAGGCGGTGGACATGCGGCACATGGGTCGCCACCGAGCTGTGGTTGGGCGGCAGGTCGTCGATGAAGATGGCTTCGGACGGGTGGAACTCGTCGAGCAGCTTCTTCAGCGGCACGCCCTTGCCGCCCTGGTTGCCGATCACCCGATAGGGCATGCCCAGCCGGGCAAGTTCGGTGGTGCGGCGGGCAGCGTGATGGTCGGCAATGTTGGTGAGCACCACCACGTCGCAGTCCCGCGCCAGTTGGGAAAGGGCGTCGGGCGCCCCCGCAATCGGATGCTGGTTGTGCATCCAGTCGGCAAAGAAGCCATCAAGCAGCGGCGGGAACTCGGCGGCTGGTACAGGCGTGCCGTCGGCGCGCTTGACGTTGCCGGTGAGGGCGAACGTGTCCAGCTTCAGGGTCAGGCCGTGCTGCTGTTCGAGATAGGCAATGAACGGCGCAATGAAGTGCAGCAAAACGCCGTCACAATCCGACACGATCAGCGGACGCGGTGTCACCAGCCGCTCCCCAGTTGCCGCGCGGCGCCGGCCAATTGTTCCGGCTGGACCCCGATCGCATCAGCCGTGGCGACCAGATCATGTTCATTGGCCATCAGATAATCCAGCAGCGCGGCCAGTGTTGCCGGCTGGCCGGCCTTGGCGCGAAGGGCGTTGGCGTCCATGCCGGTCAGGGCCAGGAAGCGCGGGCCCATCGCCTCGTCGCCGGCCACGTGGGCCAGCGCCTTCAGGGCCAGCACGGCAGGATCGGCGGGGGAGGGACGGTCGCGCAGCACGCGCCGAGCAGTAGGCGCTGGACGGGCGCCTGCCAAGCCGGGCTGCGGCGATTTGGGGCGGTTCAGGCGGCCGTTTCCCGGGCGCTGGCCGGGGCCAGCAGGCGCAGGCCCTGGCGCAACTGGTTGATTTGCGGTGCATCCGGCAGAAGGCGCCAGGCCGTGGATGCCCAGCATTGTTCGCCGCCGTCAGGAAAACCCAGGGTGACGATCACGTCGCCGCGCTTGTCCCACTGGCGAACTCGATGGTCCACCTGCCAGCGGCTGGCGCCTGTAAGGGCGATGCAAAGTTCTGCAAAATCAATCGGATCGAACAGTTCGGCGCCGTCCAGCGCATAGGCCGCAATCTGCTCGCCATAGCCGGCAAGGCGGCGCTGCACATCGGCCCGGCCATCTTCCAGGCAGGCCAGCGCGCGGTCCTTCAGGATGGCGGCCAGCAGGCCCGCATCGCCGGTTTCCAGATCAATGCTGAAATATTGGCTGCGGTTGCGCTGCATGTTCATGGCGGTCAGTGTCCCCGTGGTGGCGGCCCGCGCCGGCTGGGTGCCGGCCCGTGGAGGAATGACGGCCGCGCGTGGCGGTTCTTCACCGCCCGCCAATCGCGCGCATGCAAAAGGGGCCGGCGTTGCCGCCGGCCCCTTTCAGGCCATCAAGGGCGCGCCTGCGCTTACTTGATCTTGGCTTCCTTGAAGTCCACGTGCTTGCGGGCGACCGGGTCGTACTTGCGGAACGACAGCTTTTCCGTCTTGGTGCGCGGGTTCTTCTTGGTGACATAGAAATAGCCGGTGTCGGCGGTGGACACGAGCTTGATCTTGATGGTCGTCGGCTTGGCCATTTTTCCGTTCCGCAATATCCGTTGTGCGCGCGACGGCGGGGCCAGCGCGGCGAAGGCGGCCCCATTGCGCAAAAGCCGGCACGGAGTCAAGCAGGGAAGGGCGTTTCGCCCCGTAAAGCCGCACGTTTTGCCGTGGATGCCATTGGCAGGCTGTGCCCACTGCCCTATCTGAACCGTCATGACCCCCATTGCGCTTGAAAATCGCGCCGTGCTCGCCCTCAGCGGCCCGGACGCCGTCGCCTTCCTGCAGGGCCTTGTCACCCATGATGTTGGCCTGGTTGCGGCGGGCCGCAGCCTGTTCACCGGCCTGCTCAGCCCGCAGGGCAAGGCGCTGTTCGATTTTCATCTTCATGCCGGCGAGGACGGCGCGATCCTCATCGACGTCGCCGCCGACAAGGCCGATGCGCTGCAGAAGCGGCTGGCCATGTACAGGTTGAGGAAGGCCGTGACGCTGGCGCGGCGGGACGATCTGGCCGTGCTGACCCGCTGGCCTGATGGCGGGCCGCCCGATGCGCGGACCGCGTCGCTGGGCGCGCGCTGGATCGGGCCGGCGGGCAGCGCGCCGGCCGGCGCAGATGCCTATGACGCGCACCGCCACGCGGTAGGCGTTCCCGACAGCGACGATATCGGCTCGGATGAACTGCTGTGGCTGGAAACCGGCGCCGACCTGCTGGACGGCGTGTCCTTCACCAAGGGCTGCTACGTCGGCCAGGAGAACACCGCCCGCATGCACCACCGCGACAAGGTGCGCCGCCGGCTGGTCCCGGTAACGCTGGCCGGCGATCCCGGTGAGGCGACCGAGATGAAGGATGGCGAGGGCCGCGCCTGCGGGCGCCTGCGCAGCCGGCGCGGCAGCCATGCCATCGTGCACCTGAGGCTTGAGGCGGCGGGCGGGCCGCTGACACTGGGCGATGCCGCCGTCACCGTGCGCCGGCCGGCCTGGCTGCAGGACGCGTTCTGATGCTGTTGAGCCCGGTGGAACAGGCCGGCGCCCGACTGGAGGCGACGCTGGCACAGACCTGGCGCTGGATGCTGGAAGACAGCCACGAGGCGCTGTTCGGCATCGGCGCCGGCATTGCCATCTTTCTGGTGCTGGAATTGGTTCTGCTCGGCGCGCGCCATTTGTTGCCGCGCGACAACCCTGGCTGGCGCGGCCTGCTGCGCGCCATGGTGGACCGCACGCTGCAACTGTTCCTGGCTGCCGTGGCCCTGGACGCCGCCACCCATGCGGTGGCCATGCCCGGGCCGTTCATGGCGCTGGTGGACAGGCTGTTCGTCGTCGCCATGGCGGTGCAGGGCGCGCTGTGGCTGAAGGAGCTGGTGCTGGGCCTGATCCGCCGCCGCGCGCAGGGTGATCCGGAAGACCATAATGCGCTGGGCAGCGCCATGGGCGTCATCACCGTTCTGGTCAATGTGGTGGTGTTCCTGCTGGCGGCCATCCTGATCCTCGACAATCTTGGCGTGAACGTCACCGCGCTGGTCGCCGGGCTTGGTGTTGGCGGCATCGCCATCGGCCTGGCCGCGCAGGGCATCTTCAGCGACCTGTTCGCCGCCCTGTCGATCCTGTTCGACCGGCCGTTCCGGGTGGGCGACACGATCAGTTATGGCACGTCCACCGGCACGGTGGAGCATATCGGGCTGAAGACCACCCGCATCCGCGCCCTGTCAGGCGAACAGCTGGTGATGGCCAACACCAAGCTGCTGGAACAGCAGGTGGCCAATTTGCGCCGCATCGAGGAGCGGCGGGTGCTGATCCCGTTCGGCATCATCTACCAGACGAAGCCCGACCTGCTGGATGCCTTGCCGGGCGAGATGCAGGCACTGGTGGAACGGGTGGACAATTGCCGTTTCGATCGCTGCGTGTTCACCGGCTTTGGCGCGTCCAGCATCGATTTCGAGCTGGTGTTCTTCGTGACGGTGCCGGAACTGGAGGCGATGCTGAAGGCCCGGCAGGCCGTGGGCTTCGGCATGGTGCGGCGCCTTGCCGAGCTGGGCGTGGAGTTCGCCTATCCGACGCAAACCACCTTCACCGCCGCGCCCGATGGCCGGATGATCGATCCGACCCAGATCAGCGAACGGTTCAGCGAACGGCCGCGCCTGCGCCCGTCCTCCGGGGGCTGAACCCCGTCCCATCCTCACCCGTCCCGTCCTCACCCCTCCCATCCTCACCTTGTGCCGTTGCGGCCCGCCAGCCGGCGGGCGGTGGCGATGCCTGTCACGCAATCTTCAATTAACGGTAATTTAACCAATGTTGTAATTAATCCAATTTTAGGCTAATCTTCACCTCGTGCTGTCCTGGGTGGGCAGTTCAGCAAGCGCCGCGTGCGAGGCGGCGGACAGCAAGAGGGGTATGAACATGCGCAGGATTTCCATGATGTTGGCCGGGGCCGCGATGGCCATGGCCGCGCCGGCGATGGCGACCTATTTCACGGTCAACGTTGCCAATCCGGTGAACACGATCCCGACCAACAATGACTTCCAGACGGAACTCAACGCGCTGGGCTTCACCGGCTACACGGCCACCGGGGCATCGATCTCGCTGGCCAGCAAGTCGACGCTGACCTTTGAATATATGGGCTCGGAAAGCGGCAACGTCGACACGTTCACGGTCGGCGCCAACAGCTTTGTAGAGAACAACAAGAGCGTCTGGGGCCCGACGCTGATGTTCAGCAGCGATCAGCTCTCCGGCCTGATCAACAACTGGATCTTCACGTCGAATGGGGGTGCCCAGAACAAGGGCATCGGCACGCCGGAATTCGGCATCTTCGTGCCCCGCCAGTTCGGCAATGGCGGTGTCTGGAATACGCGGGTGCTGTATCTCGGCTTCGACGACCAGATCACCGGGGACGATGACAATCACGACGATTTCATCGTCCGCGTATCGGTGGACGGGTTTGATCCCAACGGCATTCCGGAACCGTCGAGCTGGGCGATGCTGATCGCCGGCTTCGGCCTCGTCGGTGCCGTGGGTCGCCGCCGCCGTAACGTGGTCGCGGCCTGACGGGCCAGAACCCCGTTACTGGGGAACAGCGCCGGTCACCCGCAAGGGTGGCCGGCGTTTCTGTTTCGAGCGGCTTCCTGGGTGGTCAGGCCGCTTTCGGCACGGCGCCCATGCGGGCTTCGGGCGGGATGCTGTTGTAGATGTGCGGTGGCGCCAGGCCCAGCTGGGCGCGCACCGCCTCCAGCGGCTGCGGCAGCAGCGCGGCATAATCGAGCTGGCCGAGCCAGGTGCAGGCCTTGCCGCGGCGATAGCCTTCCCAGATCGCCCGCTTGTAGGGGTGATCGTCCTCGGCTTTCAGGCTGCGCAGGGCGGCACCGGCGGCGATGAAGGCCCAGCCGAGCCCGCCGGTCTGCGGGAAGGAGAAGGCCACCAGGCAGGCCTCCCCAAGGCCATCGGTGCCATAGCCGGCCAGCACGTGCCACAGATCATGGACGTCGCGGGTGCGGCGGCCGAACCAGGCCACCGGATGCTCGGCGCCTTTCATCACCTGTGACGAGACCGCGATCAGCCCTTCGGCCGAGATGTTGTTGGCTTCGACATGGGCGAGATAGGCGCGGCCCAGGCTATCCTCCGGCAGGCTGCGCAGCCAGTCGCGGTTGGCCAGCAGCGCGGCGATCTCTTCCCGGCGGAACGCCAGCTGGCCGCCTTCCACCGTGGTCAGCAGACGGGTGTAGGCGCGCCAGGTGGCATCGCCATTGAGCGCCTGCATGATGGCGAACACCTCTTCGGTGGCATCCTTGTCGGCCAGCAACCGCCTCAGCGCCCTGAACGCCGCCGGCCAGTCCCGGCGCGGGCGCGGGATGGCCTGCGGGATCGGTTGCGGCTGTATCGCCGTGATGGGCAGCTGGGCCGTCATTGCGGAGTGACACTACGCAATCTTCTGGCAGCGCTCAAGTCAATTCACGTCCTCGATCGACAGCAGGCTGGCATTGCCGCCGGCGCTGGTGGTGTCGGTGGAGACGGTGCGCTCGGTGAGGAAGCGATGGAGATAATGTGGCCCGCCGGCCTTGAAGCCGGTGCCCGACAGGCCCTCGCCGCCAAAGGGCTGGCTGCCGACCACGGCGCCGATCATCGACCGGTTGACATAGAGATTGCCCACCTCGGCCAACCGTTCCACCTCGGCGGCCACGCTGGCGATGCGGCTGTGCAGACCCATGGTGAGGCCATAGCCGCTGGCGTTCACCGCCGCCACCGTTTCGGCCAGCCTGCCGGCTGGCCAGGTGGCGACATGCAGGATCGGCCCGAACCATTCGGCCTTCAGGTCGTTGGGCGCATCCAGCCGGATGATGGTTGGGGCGATGAAATCGCCGCTTGCGGGCGCAGGCAGGCTGTGGACATGGCGGCTGGCCATCGACTGGCGATAGTCTTCCAGCTTCGTCCATGCCGCCTGATCGATGACCGGGCCGACGTCCGTTGCCGGATCGGCCGGGTCACCCACCACCAGGCAATCCATGGCGCCCTTCAGCATGGTGAGGGTCCGCTCCGCCACCTCTTCCTGCACCAGCAGCAGGCGCAGCGCCGAGCAGCGCTGCCCCGCCGAGCGGAAGGCCGAGGTGATGACATCGGCGACCACCTGTTCGGTGAGCGCGGTCGAATCGACGATCATCGCGTTGATGCCGCCGGTTTCCGCGATCAAGGGCACCAGCGGGCGGGTTTCATCGTCCAGCAGCGTGCGGGCGATGCGGCGCGCGGTGGCGGTGGAGCCGGTGAACACGACGCCCATGATACGGGCATCACCCACCAGCGCGGCGCCCACCTCGCCGCCGCCGGTGACCAGCTGGAACACCTCGGCCGGGATGCCGGCTTCCAGCGCCAGCGCGCGGGCCATGGCGGCGATGCGCGGCGTCTGTGGCGCCGGCTTGGCCACCACGCTGTTGCCGGAGACGAGTGCGGCGGCGACCTGGCCCAGGAAGATGGCGAGCGGGAAGTTCCACGGCGCGATGGCGGCGAACACGCCGCGGCCGGCAAGGCGCAGCTCATTCCGCTCGCCGGTGGGGCCGGGCAGGGTGGTCGTCACCATGATGCGCCGGGCTTCGGCGGCATAATAACGGCAGAAATCCACCGCCTCGCGCACTTCGGCGAGCGCGTCCGGCAGGGTCTTGCGCGCTTCGGTGACGAGGCAGGCCATCAGGTCGAGTCGATCGCGTTCCAGAAGATCGCCCAGCCGTTCCAGAGCCGCAGCGCGGTCTGTCACCTGGCGCCGGGTCCAGGCCGGGAAGGCGGCATGGGCGGCGGCAATCGCGGTCCCGACATCGCCAGCTGCCGGCACGGGCGGCAGGGTGAAGGCCGCGACGTGGGCGGTCGTGGCCGCCAGCACCTCGGCATCGGCAAGGTCGATCCCGGCGCTGTTGATGCGGCTGTCTCCGTAGAGCGCGGCCGGCAGCGGGATCGAGGGGTGGGGCGTGCCCTTCACGCGCGCGACCTTCGCCGCCGGATCGGCGAGCAGATCGGCATCGGACACGCTGGCATCGGCAAGCTGGTGCACGAAGCTGGAATTGGCGCCGTTTTCCAGCAGGCGGCGCACCAGATAGGCCAGGAGATCGCGGTGCCCGCCGACCGGCGCATAGGTGCGGCAGCGCGAGGACCCATCGCGCACCAGCCGTTCGAACAGGCCCTCGCCCATGCCGTGCAGGCGCTGGAACTCGAAATCCCGGCGGCCCTGCTGGCTGGCCCATTCGAGGATGGTGGCCACAGTGAGCGCATTGTGGGTGGCGAAGGCCGGATAGAGGCGGCTGTCGGCCAGCATGTCGGCAGCGCAGGCGAGGTAGGACACATCGGTTGCGGCCTTGCGCGTGAACAGCGGATAGCCAGCCAGGCCCTGTTCCTGCGTGCGCTTGATCTCACTGTCCCAATAGGCGCCCTTCACCAGCCGGACGGTCAGCCTTTCGCCGGTCTCTCCGGCCAGCGCGCCGGCCCAGGCGATCACCGCGCGGGCGCGCTTGCCATAGGCCTGGCATGCCATGCCGAAACCGCCCCAACCGGGCCGCGGCCGGCGGGCGACGGCCGCAATGATGTCAAGGCTCATCTCCAGCCGGTCCTGCTCCTCGGCATCCACCGTCAGGCCGATACCGGCGGCGGCGGCCTCGTCGGCCAGGTCGTGCAGCATGGCGGTGAGTTCGGGGACGCAGCGGGCAGCGTGCGCGGTTTCATAGCGCGGGTGCAGGGCCGACAGCTTGACCGAGATGCTGTGCCTGGCCGTGATGTCACTGCCTTTGGCCTGCCGGCCGACGGCGCGGATGGCATCGCGGTAGGACGCGAAGTAACGGGCGCCATCCTCGGCGGTGCGGGCGGCTTCGCCCAGCATGTCGAAGCTGGCGGAAAAGCCGCGATTGTCCCTGTCGTCGGCGCGGGTCAGCGCTTCCTCGATGGTGCGGCCCATCACGAACACCTGGCCCATCAGGCGCATGGCGGCGCCAACGGCCTGGCGTACGAATGGCTCGCCAGCGCGGGCGATCAGGCGCTTCAGCACGCTGGCGCGGCCTTCGTCGCCCACCAGCGCGCGGGTGATGACCAGACCCCAGGTGGCGCTGTTGACCAGTGCGCTGTCGCTGTCGCCCAGATGGTCAGACCAGTCGGGCGCGCCCAGCTTGTCGCGAATCAGGAGGTCGGCGGTGGCGGCGTCGGGCACGCGCAGGAAGGCTTCGGCCAGGCTGAGCAGCGCGACGCCTTCGGCGGTGTTGAGGCGATACTGGTGCAGGAAGCGGTTGACCCAGCTTGCCCCTTGCGCCGCGCGCAATTCGGCCAACAGGCCCAGCGCGCGGTTCTCGACGGCCGTCCGGGTGGCCGCAGCAAGGCTGGCCGCTGGCAGCAGGCCCGCCAGCACATCGGCTTCGGGGGCACGGTGAAGGTTCCGCATCTGCCTGCGGGCGGCATCGCAGCTGTTCGTCATGGCGCGGCTTTAGGCTGGCTGTGGGCGCCCGTCATCAGCAATCGGCTTCGGCAATTGGCGGGGCCGGAGCCGCATTCTGCCAACGGGCCGGCCCAGAAACGGAAAACGGCAGCGCCAGGTTCCCCACCCACCGCTGCCGATCGTCGCTGCCGACGTCCGAGCTGAAAGGGTCGCAAGTCAGGGCCCCCGCCAAGACGCATGCGACTCTCACAACCTGAGCATGAGTGAACCGCCAATCGCTTCGCGAGTCAATCATCAACTGGTAAGATTTGATTCAGCAAATGTGGCGCAAACGGCGGCTGGCCAGACCGCGCGATAGCCGGGGCCAACGCGCATTCCCGCCGCCCCGTCAGCGAAGCCTGCCGTCGCTGGCGGGTTGACGCAAACGTGAGGCCGCGCCTAGGCTACGACAAACAGAACGGACGGGGAGGTTGATTGTGGCAGGCAAATCATTGACGCTGGACGAGTTCCGCGCGCTGGCAGGCAGCGAGGTCGGTGTGTCCGACTGGATCGACGTGCCACAATCGAAGATCGATGCCTTTGCCGAGGTGACGGGCGATCACCAGTTCATCCACGTGAACCCCGAGCTTGCCAGGCAGACGCCGTTCGGCACCACCATCGCGCACGGATATCTGACGCTCAGCCTGCTGTCCGTCATGGCCTACCAGGCGATGCCCGGCATCAAGGGCACCCGGATGGGGGTCAACTATGGCCTCAACAAGGTGCGTTTCATGGCGCCGGTGAAATCCGGCAGCAAGGTGCGCGGCCGTTTCACCATTGCCGACGTGTCGCAGCGCCCCGATGGCGCCTGGCAGACCACCACCAATGTCACCGTGGAGATTGACGGTGAAGCCAAGCCGGCGCTGGCCGCCGAATGGATTACCCTGCAATATGTCGCCTGACCCGGCCTGAGCCGCCGGCCTGACTGTCCAAAAGGAACTACGCATGCGTGAAGCCGTCATCGTTTCCACCGCCCGCACCCCCATCGGCCGCGCCTATCGCGGCGCCTTCAACGCCACCCCGTCCCCTACGCTGGCTGGCCACGCCATTGCCCACGCTGTGAAGCGCGCCGGCATAGAGGGCGCAGAGGTCGACGATGTGGTGATGGGCTGCGCCCTTCAGCAGGGCGTGCAGGGCGGCAACATCGCCCGTCTCGCGCTGCTGCGCGCTGGCCTGCCGGTGACCGTTTCGGGTCAGTCGATGGATCGGCAATGCTCGTCTGGCGTGATGTCGATCGCCACGGCGGCCAAGCAGATCATGGTCGATGGCATGCAGATCTGCATCGGTGCAGGTGTCGACTCCATCTCCATGGTGCAAAACGACAAGATGCGCACCGGCGTTGATCCCAGCCTGGTGGCCATGCACCCCAACATCCACATGCCGATGCTGCAGACCGCCGAAGTGGTGGCGAAGCGCTACAATGTCAGCCGCGACCGGCAGGACGAATATGGCTTCCAGAGCCAGATGCGCACCGCCGCTGCCCAGGCTGCCGGCAGGTTCGATGACGAGATCGTGCCGATGACCGCCACCATGGCAATGGTGAACAAGGAGACCAAGGAGGTCACCACCCACGAGATCACGCTGACCAAGGACGAGGGCAACCGGCCCGAAACCACGCTGGAGGGCCTGAAGGGCCTGAAGCCGGTGATCGAGGGCGGCTGCATCACGGCAGGCAATGCCAGCCAGCTTTCCGACGGCGCCTCGGCCAGCGTGCTGATGGAAGCCAAGGAAGCGGCGCGCCGCGGCCTCACGCCATTGGGCGCCTATCGCGGCATGGCCGTCGCCGGCCTGGAGCCGGACGAGATGGGCATTGGCCCGATCTATGCCATTCCCAAGCTCCTGAAGGCCAATGGCCTGAAGATGGACGACATCGGCCTGTGGGAGCTGAACGAGGCCTTCGCCGTGCAGGTGCTGCACTGTGCCGACGTTCTGGGCATCGATCCGGACAAGCTGAACGTCAACGGCGGTTCGATTTCCATCGGCCACCCTTATGGCATGACGGGCGCCCGCTGCACCGGCCACGCCCTGATCGAAGGCAAGCGCCGCGGCGTCAAATATGTCGTCGTCACCATGTGCGTGGGCGGCGGCATGGGCGCGGCTGGCCTGTTCGAGGTCTATTGACGCTCAAATCTGTCGAGACGGCGCGCCCTGCCGCAGCAGCAGCAGGGCCGCCAGCCAGAAGCTGATCAGCATGATGGCGGCACCCCAGGCCGGTGGCCATTCTCCCTGAGAAATCTCGCTCGCCCGGCCGAGCTGGACAAGGGCGTTGATGCTGGCTGTTTGCAGGCCCGCCAGCATGGCCCAGGCGGCTGTCGGCAGCGGCCCGGAAAGGCCACCCAGCAGCAGCGCCAGTCCCAGTGCCACCACCGTGAGATCATAATCGAACATGTAGGGGCTCAGTTGCGGGCCAGCGAGCAGGGCGATCCCAAGGGCGGTCGCCCGGGGCAGGCGCAATGTCGCCATGACGATGACAGCCGCCGCCGCCAACGCCGCCACGGCATGGAGGATGGATGCGGCCGGACCGGGGAGGTGCAGCGACAAGGCCAGTGCAAAGGGCGATTGCATGCGGTGGAAGGGAAAGAAGCCGGCGGCAAGCATGCTGGCCTGTTCCGCAACGCCAGCGAGGAACGCTGTCCAGATTCCGATGCCCAGCACGGCGGTGGCCAGCACGGCGGCGGCCAGCGCGGTGGCCATGGCGACTGCCAGGGTGCGCCAGTCGCGCCGGATCAGCACATACAGGCCCATGCCCAGGGCAAGCTGCGGCTTGATGATCATGAGCCCCAGCGGGATGCCGGCCAGCGCCCGGCCCGATTGCAGCCCGACACAGGCCAGGGCCAGCAATGCACCGGTCAGCAGGCCGTTCTGACCACTGATCAGGGTGACGAAACAGGGTAGCGCCGCCGCCAGCACGGCAAGGCCGGCGCGGCTGCCAGTTGCACCGTTGCCAGTTGCACCGTTGCCAGTTCCACCATCGGCAGTTCCACCATGGGCAGTTCCACCATGGGCAAGGCGCACCATGCACCAGCCGAAGATCAGGAGCGCCGGCCCGGTGAAGACGAGATAATCAACGCCCGTGGCCAGCAGGCCGAGCGGTGCGATCATCAGGATGTAGGGCGGCGGATAGCCGAACAGCAGATGCGCATCGGTCCCGGCCATCGTCCTCTGGATGTCCAGCAGCCGTCCGGCATCATAGACATCGGCAACATTGCCCTGCCAGAACAGCCGGGCCACTAGGCGGAAGATCACGAAATCGCTGGATCGCGGCTGGCGGCCCGGCGCCAGGTGCGGCCAGACTTCGGCAATGAACATCATTGCCAGCAGGAACAGGGCGAGGAAAAGTTGCTGTTCGGCGTTGAGGCGCTGGTGCAATGGGGGTCTGGCCCCGGTGTCGGTCATGGCTGCCCCACAACTGTCGTTCGCTTCGCACCAGCAATAGGCAGATGCCACCATGCTGTCAGCCGGATTGTTGCAGGTGGCGCCGGCTCCGGATTTCGGGCAATGGCCGCCAATGACCATCCTGAACATTCCTGCAGCGCTGGCCGGGGCCATTGCGCAGCGCGGCTATGAAGAACTCACCCCCGTCCAGTCTGCCGTGCTCGCCGAGGATGCGCGCGGCCGCGATCTGCTGGTGTCGGCGCAGACCGGTTCCGGCAAGACGGTCGCCTTCGGGCTGGCCATGGCGGCCGACCTGCTGGGCGATGCCGACAGCCTGCCACCCCCTGGCCGCCCGCTGGCGCTGGTGATCGCGCCGACCCGTGAACTGGCCCTGCAGGTGGCCAAGGAGCTGGCCTGGCTCTACGCCCCGGCGCGCGGCCGCATCGCCACCTGTGTGGGCGGCATGAACCAGCAGGCCGAACGGCGCACGCTGGCCGCCGGAGCCCATATCGTCGTGGGCACGCCCGGCCGCCTGCGCGACCATCTCGAACGCGGCGCCCTGCTGCTCGACAAGGCCCGCGTCGTGGTGCTCGACGAGGCTGACGAGATGCTCGACATGGGCTTTCGCGAGGATCTCGAGGAAATCCTGGACGCCGCACCACCCGGGCGGCGGACCCTGCTGTTCTCCGCGACCCTGCCCAAGGGCATTGCCGAGCTGGCCCGGGATTACCAGAAAGATGCGCTGCGCCTCGCCACCGCCGGCCGCGCCTCCGCCCATGCCGACATCAGCTACCAGTGCGTGGCGGTCAGCCCGGCCGACATCGAGGCGGCAGTCGTCAACCTGCTGCGCTTTCACGAGGCGCCCACGGCCATGCTGTTCTGCGCCACGCGCGACAATGTCCGGCGGCTGCACGCCAGCCTGACCGAGCGCGGCTTTGCCGCCGTGGCGCTGTCGGGCGAGCACAGCCAGTCCGAACGCAACCAGGCGCTGCAGGCGCTCAGGGATCGCCGGGCGCGGCTGTGCGTGGCAACGGATGTGGCCGCGCGCGGCATCGACCTGCCCGGCCTGTCGCTGGTCATCCATGTCGAACTGCCGCGCGATGCCGAAACGCTGCAGCATCGGTCGGGGCGGACAGGCCGGGCCGGTGCCAAGGGCACGGCCGTGCTGGTGGTGCCCTATCCGGCCCGCCGCCGGGTGGAACGCATGCTGGCCGGGGCCGGGATCAAGCCGGACTGGACCGCGGTGCCAACGCCCGAGGCGATTGCCGCGCAAGACCACGACCGCCTTCTGGCCAGCATCGGGGAGGGCATCGGCGCGCTGGACGAGGCGGACAAGCGGCTGGGCGAGGAGCTGCTGACCCGCCACGGCGTCGACGAGATTGCCGCCGCGCTGGTGAGGGTGCACCGCGCGCGCCTGCCCGAGGTGGAGGAGCTGGTGGATGCCGGCCCGCCACAGCGCGAGCGGCGGGAACGCCGCGATGGCGGGGGCGGTGTGGGCAGCAACCGTGTCGAAGGCGTCTGGTTCCGGCTGGATGTCGGCCGGCGGCACAATGCCGATCCGCGCTGGATCATCCCGCTCCTGTGCCGGCGCGGCGGCGTCACTAAGCCCGATATCGGCGCCATCCGCATCTTCCCGTCTGAAACCCTGGTCGAAATCGCGCCTGACATGGCAGACCGGTTCGTGGTGGCCCTCAAGCGCCATGCAGCCCGGAAGGGCAATGCGCCCGAGGACCAGATCCTCATCCAGCCGGCCGGGGCGGTGTCGCGGCGGCCCGCCGCGCCGCGAGGTCCCGGCGGCGCTGCAGGCGCTCGGGCAAAGGGGCATTCGGACCGACATAGGTAACGGCGGCGGTGCCGGTGGCAACGACCGGCATGTAGAGGCCCTGGCCAAGGGCCGACACCGCGCCATGGCCAACCTGGTCAAGCGTCACCGCCAGCCGGAAATTGCCGATCGGCACTTCGGCAAGGGCCCGGCGGATCTTCGCCATCAGCTTGCGGTAATCGCGGGTGAAGTCCTGATCGATGGCCTGTTCCAGGGCCAGCGTGACGGCTTGCGTCGACATGACGGCCACCAGCAGCCCGAACTGCTGATCCCCGGCAGCGCCGGTGGCGAGCTTCACATCGCGGATCGCGACCTCCTCGCTCCCGGCGCGGGTCTCGGTGCGGGCCGTGAGCCAGACATAACCCCTGGTGTCCAGCACCTGCCGGGGCCCGCGCGCCAGAAGGCCGATGCCCATCACCAGCCGGCCACCATCGGTGCCATACAGCGTCGGTTCGCCAAAGCGCACCTTCACCCGGCCGACATCGGGCACGTCGATCCCCTTGGCCGCCACCTTGGCCAGCGCCTTGCTGATCGGCGGCACCAGGGTCGCATAATCGGCCAGCAGCTGGGCATGGAACACCATGCTGTTGCCCGACGGGCTGCGGCCAATCAGCGGCATCGGCGTGGGTTCGGGGGCCGCGGGCGGCGTGTCGCCCAGCACCAGCTCCGTGATGGCGCCGAGCGCGGCGTGCACCACCAGCTCCCGGCCATCCACCTCGATGCGGTCAAGGCCAAGGCTGCGCGGGGTGATCTTCAGCCAGGCAGCCGGGTTGCGGCGGTTGATCGACTGCACGGTGAAGCCCTGCCGCCACAAGCCGGCCAGTTCCTCGCGCAGCGCCAGCGGCGAGAGCTTGCCGGGCAGATCGCGTTCGAGCTGGGCGATGATGGGTGCCAGCTTCGCATCGGCCTGGCGGGTCAGGCGGATGCGGTTGCCGAGCAGGGTGACCCCAGGCTCCGTCTGCCAGTCATAGGCCAGCCGGAGGCGCGCCGTGAGTTGGCCTTCCCGTGTCACATCAGGCACCACGTCGGCGGTGACCAGTGCGGCGGCGGTGGCGGTTTCCCTGATGCCCAGCCCGGCGGCGTCGCGGGCCGTAAGGGTGCCCGATACCGGCATCTGCAGCCGCAGGCTGCCCTTGTGGCCGACAAGCGTCAGCGGGCCGCGCGTGACCGTGCCGCTGACCCGGCATTTCAGGTCGGGCGTCACCTTCACCGGCTTGCCGAACAGCTTCACCCGCGCGGCCGGCGCACAGGTTTCCAGCTGGTCATCGATGGTCCACAAGGTGGTGGGCACGGCCCTTTCAAGACCGCGTTCGAGCGGGGCCAGAGGCAGCCGGATCGGCAGCGAGACGGCAGAGGCCGGCGGTGCCGGCAGCACGCTGGGCGCCGCCCGCGGCGGGCCGATGGTGGGGCGGGCATTGCCGCGCGGCCAGAACAGGAAGGCCGCCACGCCAGCCACCGCCAACAGCAGCACGACGAGCGCGCCGATCAGCCAGCGCTTCATGCAGCGAGCGCCAGCAGGGCGAAGCTGGCCAGCCAGTGCTCGCCCGCATAATCGCCGGCAATGTGCGGCAGGCCGGCGGCGAGGTGCGCATCGGCGGCCGCCAGCAGCACCGGCGCTTCGCGTGACAACGGGCCGAGGGCGGCGGCAAGGCCCCGAAAGGCCCAGGCCCGCGACAGGTTGAGGCCATCCAGATGGGCGATCTTGCCGTCGCCGCGGTCCGAGACATGGGCGGGCGAGAACAGGCTGGCGGGCTGCTGGTGGGCAAGATCGGGCAGGAAGGCCCGGAACCAGGCGGTGAAATCATCGGCGGGCAGCAGGCGGGCCATGGCAAGCGCCTCGACAAGGGCGGGGGACAGGAAGGCATCACCATCCGGCTCCCAGGCCTGTGCGGCCCTGTCGTTCTCATACCATGTGCGGGCCCGTGTCGCCATCAGGGTGAACAGTGCCGGATCATGCACCAGTGCCCACTGGCTGGCCAGCACCAGGGCAAAGGCGGTGTTGCCGTGGGCGCCTGTGCGAATGGGGTAGGTGAGGCGCGGCAGATGCGCGTGGAACAGGCCGGCAAAATCGCGCGCTAGCGGCTCCAGATCTGCCGCCAGAGGGTTGGCTGCATCGGCCAGTTCGGCATGGAGCATCAGCAACCAGGCCCAGCCATAGGGGCGTTCGAACCCCCCCGATTCCGGGCGGGCGAGATAGGCGCGTTCCGCCGCGACCTTGTCAGCCGTGAAGCTGCTTGCGGCCAGGCTGCGGGTCGCGGCGACGTTGGCATGGCCGGGAAACAGCCGGGCCAGGCGGAACAGCAGCCACCAGCCGTGCACGCAGCTGTGCCAGTCGAAACTGCCGAAGAATATCGGGTGGAGGCTGCGCGGGGTGCGGGCATCGTCATCGCCGGCCAGCACATGATCGAGCTTGTGCGGATACTCGCGGGTCACATGGCCCAGCGCGATGCCGGCCATGCGGGCAGCAAGGGCGTCATCAAGAATCATTTGGCAGCATCATCGAAACGCAAACCCCCAGATGAGCGCGGTGTTGAACAGCCACAGGGGAATGGCTGTCGCGACCTGCGCGCGGATGACGGCATAGCGGTCCGGCAGTTCGAGCAACGCAGCCGGCACGATGTTGAAATTGGCAGCCATCGGTGACAGCAACGTACCGCAAAAACCGGCCAGCATGCCCACCGCGCCCACCACCACCGGATTGCCGCCCAGCCCCAGCACCAGCACCGGCAGGCCGATGCCGCCCATCATCACCGGAAAGGCGGCGAAGGCATTGCCCATCAGGATGGTGAACATGGCCATGCCGCCGGTGAAGGCGACCACGGCGGCCAGCCTGTTGCCTTCGGGGATGGCCATGGGCGCGAGAGTGCCGATGATCTCGCCGACGCCGGCCAGGCCGAAGATCATGCCAAGGCTGGCCAGCAGCTGCGGCAACAGCATCGCCCAGCCGACCCCTTCGGCAAGCCGCCGGCCTTCGGCCACCAGTGCCGTGGCCGGTGGCCGTGTCCAGGCCATCAACGCCGCAGCAGCCAGAACGGCGCCAAGGCCCAGGCTGACCAGCGTGACCTGCTTTTCATCGAACAGACCGCCAAGATGCGGAAACATCATCGTGCCGGCAAGCGCCACGGCGGGCATGATCAGTGCCGGGAGGAACAGGCGATTGCCGCGCTGGGTGGCACTGGCAGAGCGGTCATCGGCGCTGCTGGTGGGCGGCGCACCCTTGCCGGGGGCCCCCATCAGTGCCAGCGCCACCAGCGCCAGCACGAGCACGCCATTGCCGAGGTCGCCAAGCGCATCGCCAGCGAGAAAGGAGGCGGCAATCAGGCCCCAGAAGCACGCACCCCGCAGGCGATGGGGGTGCTGCCCATCACGCAGCGTGGCCAGCGCCCAGCTTGCGAACACCAGCCCTGCCAGCGTGTAGAGTGTATCCAGTCCGATCATGGCCGCATCCGCCACAGCCTGAAACCGTGGATCAGGAAGGCCGCGATGGCTGTCGGGATTGCCCACACCGACAGCTGGAGCGGCTGCACGATGATGCCGGCGCCTTCAAGGAAACCCTTGATGAGAAGGATCGAGGCGATGGCGATGAAGATGTCCTCGCCAAAGAAGATGCCGACATTGTCGGTGGCCGCCGCCATCGCCTTGACGCGGTTGCGCGCATCATAGCCGAGGGCCGGGTTGTCGCGCTCGGCTGCCGCTTCGGCCATCGGTGCCAGCAGCGGCCGCACCGTCTGGGCGTGGCCGGCAATCTGTGTGAGGCCCAGCGCCGCCGTCACCTGCCGGAACGCGAGATAGACGATGAGGATGCGTGGCAGCGTGGCGGCGCGCGCCCCGGCAATGAGCCGCCGCGCCTGTTCCTGAAGGCCGGCGCGTTCCATCAGGCCGATCACCGGCAGCGCCAGCCATGGCACCGAGACATAGCGGTTCTGGTTGAAGGCCTTGCCCAGCGCTGCCAGCACCTCGGTCAGCGACAGCCCGGCGCCCAGCCCGCTGCCGCACGCCGCCAGCACCACGACGGCCAGCGGATTGGCGCGCAAGGCAAAGCCGATCACCACGATGGCGATGCCGGCCAGCGGCCACAGGCTGGGCAGCTCCATCATGCGGCTCCAAATCCACCGCCTCCGGGGGTTTCGATCACGATGGCATCGCCGGCGGCGAGTTCGACGCGGGCGCAGGCGGCAAGGGTTTCGATGGTGCCATCGGCCCGCTCGACGCGCGCTGCGCCTGGTTGGCCGTCGTCGCCGCCGGCCAGCCCGAACGGGCGTGTGGCGCGCCGGCCCGACAGCAGGGAGGCGGTCATGGCCACCCGCGCCCGGATGCGCCGTACCGCGCCGTTCCCGCCCGGCCAGCGCCCGCCGCCGCCGGAACCTTCGCGAATGGCGAAATCCTCCACCAGCACCGGGAAGCGGCTTTCCATCACCTCGGGGTCGGTGAGGCGGCTGTTGGTCATGTGGGTCTGGACAGCGCTGGCGCCGGCAAACCCGTCTGCTGCGCCAGCACCGCCGCAAATGGTCTCGTAATACTGGAAGTCGGCGGTGCCAAAGGTGAAATTGTTCATGGTGCCCTGGCTTGCCGCCAGCACGCCCAGCGCGCCGAACAGCGCGTCGGTGACGATCTGGCTGGTCTCCACATTGCCCGCGACCACGGCGGCGGGCGGCGCCGGGTTCAGCATGGAGCCCGGTGGCACCACCAGGGTGATGGGCCGCATGCAGCCATCGTTCATCGGCAGATCGGCGCCGGCAAGGCAGCGGAAGCCATAAAGGATGGCGGCCTGGGTGACGGGATAGGGGGCATTGAAATTGTCGGCCAGCTGCGGCGACGTGCCGGTGAAATCGACGGTGACGGCGCGCGCCTGGCGGTCGATGCGCACTGCAAGGGCGATGGTGCCGCCATTGTCCATCGCCACCTGCATCTGGCCGTCGTGCAGGCGGTCGATGGCGGCCCGCACGGCGGCTTCGGCATTGTCCTGCGCGTGGGCCATGAAGGCGGCCACGGTGGCGGCGCCTTCGGCAGCACACAGGGACGTGAGCGCAGCGGCGCCGCGCGCGCAGGCGGCGGCCTGGGCCTTCAGATCACCAAGGCAGCGATCTGGATCGCGCGCCGGCCAGGGGCCGCTCGACAAGAGGGCGCGCAGTTCGGCTTCGCGCAAGCGCCCTTCGTCGATCAGCAGGAGATTGTCGATCAGCACGCCTTCCTCGTCGATGGAGCGGCTGTCGGGCGGCATCGATCCGGGCGTGATCCCGCCGATATCGGCCTGGTGGCCGCGGGCGGCGACCCAGAAGCGGGGCCCGCCATCCACGAACACCGGTGCCACCACGGTGACATCGGGCAGGTGGGTGCCACCGGCGAACGGGTTGTTGAGCACGAAGGCGTCGCCCGGCCGGATGCCGCGCGCGCACGCGGCCCATTTCGCCATCACGCAGCGCACGCTGTCCCCCATTGATCCCAGATGCACCGGCATGTGCGGGGCGTTGGCCACCAGATGCCCGGCCGCATCGAAGATCGCACAGGAAAAATCCAGCCGTTCCTTGATGTTGACCGACCAGGCGGTGGTGCGCAACGCCTCGCCCATCTCCTCTGCGATGGCCATGAAGCGGTTGGCGAATATTTCCAGGCGGATGGGATCGGGCTGGCCATCGGCGGCAACGGCGCGGGGAGCAGCGGGCGCCAGCCGCGTGAGGATGAGGTTGGCGGCGGCGTCCACCTCGGCCTGCCAGCCGGGCTCGACCAGCGTGGTGCCGGCCGCATCAATGATCACGGCGGGCCCGGCGATGCGCCAGCCGGCGGGCAGGGCGGAACGATCATAAAAGCCCGTCTGCCGCCAGCGGCCAGCCAGATGCAGCCGGCGGCTGCCAAGGTGCGGCCGGCCGCTGGCGCCGGCGGCCGGCGTGGTGGCGGGCAGTGCCGGCGCGTGTCCAACCGCCTCTGCGAACAGCGAATCCACGATCAGATCGGCATCGGGCACGTTGAAGCCAAAGCGGCGCGCCTGTTCGGCTGTGAACGCGCGGGCAAGGGTGGCGGCATCGGCGAGCGGCAGGTCGATGCCCGTGTCTGACCCGGCATAGCGGACGCGTGCCTGAGTGGTGACCGATGCAACGGTTTCGCCCTGGGCCAGCAGCGCATCACGCGCCTCCTGCTCGAGCTGGGAAGCCGGGCCGGCAAGGTCCGTGCCCGGCACCAGTGGCAGATTGAGCGTGCGTTGCCGCACCACGCGGGTTTGTGCCAGCCCGATGCCAAAGGCGGAAAGGAGCCCGGCCAGCGGGTGGATCAGCACGCGCGTCATGCCAAGCTGGTCGGCGATGGCGCAGGCATGCTGCCCACCGGCGCCGCCAAAACAGCAGAGCGTGTAGCGCGCCGCATCGTGGCCGCGCGCGATGGAGATGCGGCGAATGGCCTGTGCCATGGTTTCCACCGCGATCGCGCGCGCGCCGGCCGCCACCTGTTCGGGCGGCTGGCCGATCGCGGCGGCAAGATCGGCGAACTTCGCCTGCACCGCGGCCACATCCAGCCTCTGCCTGCCATCGGGCCCGAACAGTGCCGGAAAGATGTCTGGCTGCAGGATGCCAAGGAGCACATTGGCATCGGTGATGGTGAGCGGGCCATCGTGGCCATAGGCCGCCGGCCCCGGCACCGCGCCGGCGCTTTCCGGCCCCACGCGCAGCCGCCCCTGTTCCAGCCGCACGATGGAGCCGCCGCCAGCCGCCACCGTGTCGATCTTCAGCATCGGCACACTGAGCGGCACGCCGGCGATCATCACATCAGCCGCGCGTTCGAAGGCGCCATCATAAAGCGACACGTCGGTGGAGGTGCCGCCCATGTCGAAACCGATCAGGCGGGTGTCCCCGCTGGAGCGCCCGGCCGCCGCCATGCCGACGATGCCGCCAGCCGGGCCTGACAAGATGGCATCGCGGCCATGGAAATGGCCGGCGCGCGCCAGGCCACCGCTGGACTGCATGAAGCTGAGGTTCACCCCCGGCAGCCCCGCCGCCACCTGCTTCACATAGGTGGCCAGCGGCGGCGAGAGATAGGCGTCCACCACGCTCGTCCACGCGCGCGGAACGAGGCGGATCACCGCGCCCACCTCGTGACTGGCCGTCACCTGCGCGAAGCCGATGTCCCGCGCCAGATCGGCCATCCGCGCTTCGTGCGCCGGGTGGGCAAAACCGTGCAGGCAGGCGATGGCCAGGCTGCGATAGCCGGCATCGAAGGCCGCCTGGAGATCGGCCCGCGCGGCGGCTTCATCCAGCGGCCGCAGCACCTCGCCGCCAGCGCTCATCCGTTCGTCCAGCTCGATGCAGCGTTCGTGCAGCAGACCGGGCTTCACGATCTTGAGCGCGAAGATGTCGGGCCGGGCCTGGTGGCCGATGGCCAGCGCATCGCGATGGCCGCGGGTGATCGCCAGCACGCAGGGCGCGCCCTTCCTCTCCAGCAGCGCATTGGTGGCGACCGTGGTGCCCATGCGCACGGCGCTGATGGGCGCCGGATCGGCCCCGCGCAGGCGGCGGACGGCCTCCAGCGCGGCATCGGCATAGTGGCCCGGTGCCTCGCTCAGCAGCTTTGCCGTGGCCAGCGCGCCATCGGGGCGCAGCGCCACCACATCGGTGAAGGTGCCGCCGCGATCGATCCAGAACTGCCAGCCCGCCATGGGCTGTTCGTGGCCGGGCGCACGGTGCCGGTCAAGTGCTCAGGAAAACCCCCGACTCCGCTGTGCCGCCGCTTTTGCCAAGCTGCCCGCCTGCAACAGGAGAGACGGACATGAGCACCCGCAACTGGCGCGACCTGATCACCGACATGAACGGCGCCGTGAAGGGCCTGCGCACCGCCAGCCCGGAGATGATGAAGGCCTTTGGCGACATGAGCCGCGCCGCGCATGCCGGGCCGGCCCTTGATCACGCCACCCAGGAACTGATGGCGCTGGCAATCAGTGTCGCCACCCGCTGCGAACCCTGCGTGGATGAACTGCGCGCCGGCTAGGCCCTTGCCATATTGGTGAAGGGCCGCCATATCCAGAATATTACCAACGTGTAATGTCTGGATTCGCATGCGGCTCTGGGGCGTGGGACTGGTGTGTTTGCTGGCGGCTGGTGCAACGGCCGCACAGACGGTAACCGATGCCGCCGCTGCGCCGCCCGTGGTCCTGGAGGCCGATGCGCCCGTCACGGTCTGGGTCAACGGGCTTGAAGTGGCGTTGACCGTTGCGACCGGCTCTGTCGATCATGTCACCCTCAACGATAATATCGTGCAGCGGCTGGGGCTCAGCGCGGTGCCGCCCGATCGCAAGGGTGATCTGGTGATTGGCGGGGTGGTGGCCCTGCAGGGCCGGCACGGTCGCGGCCTGCTGGCGCATGGCGGGCGCTTGCAGAAGCAGCAGCTGTACTGGTTTCCTGGGCTGTCAACGCTGCCATTGGCCGGCACCATCGGGCCGTTTGCCCTGCCGCATGAACGCGTCCGCATCCGCTGGCAGTCGGATGCGCAGGACAATGGGAACGCGCCGCCTGCGGTATCGCTGCCATTGGCGGGCAATATCGATCGGGCTGCCTATGGCGTGTCGCAGGCAGGGGGGCGCATGCTGTTGATCGGTGTCGATGTGCGCCTCCGACGGCCGCTGCCGCTGGTGACGGCGGCGACGGGCGCCGATCTGGCGGAACTGCTGGGCGGGCGGTTCGTGGGGGAGCCGTGGCAGGAGGAGATCGTGCTGGGCGTGCGCCGGCCGGTGCGGCGGCTGGAGCTTGATCGCCCGCTGCAGATCGGCCCCATGCTGATCGATGCCGTGGCGGTGCGCCAGGGCGGCCCGCGCGACGCCACGGCGCGTCTGGCGCCGGGACAGGTGACCCCGTTCGATGCAGAAGAAGACCCGGAAATCATGCAGGTGCGCGGCCGCGTCATCCGGCGGCGCGACGTGGCCCGCTACATCATGCTGTCGCGCGCGCAGCTGGAAGCAGGCGGCTGTGTCAGCCTGCTGGTCGACAAGGCGGCCCGGCGCTGGAGCCTGGATTGTGGTGCGCCGGCCCCCGCAGCGACTCTGCCGGCGCAGTTGGAAAGGATCGGGGTGGCAGAGCCAGGCGCCTTGCTGAGCGAGGTGTGGGCGCGGCCGGAACAGCTGCAGCTGGCGCTTGATGCACCGTTGCCGGTGGTGATCGATGGCCGGCCGCGGCGGCTGATGCTCGGCGATGCCGGTGCAAGCGGCTTGCTGCTCAACGCCCGCCTCGCAAGGACGGTGACGCCGCCGGACATCGAGCGGCTGCGCGACCGGATGGCAGAGCGCAGCCGTCTCCTGCTGGATGGTCTTGCCGGGGGTGGTGGTCCGCCTCTGGATATGGTGCGCGGGCCAAACCCGGTACAGCCGATGGAGCCGGTGCCGGAACGCCCAGTGCCAACCGAGATGAACCTGCGCGTCGCCGGTTCCCAGGCCCAGCTGATCGGTTCCTGGTTGCTGGAGGAGAAAACTCTGCCCCATGATGGCCGGGTTTCGCCGGTGGCGCTGCCGATGCCGCGGCTGCGACTGCGGCTGGCCGATCCGCCCGCATCCACAACCGGCGCCGCGCTCGTGCTGCCGATTGCGGACCGGTCACACGACCAGTCGCTGATGGGCGTGATGCCATTTTCCGATGGCACGCCGCTGTTCATCGGGATCGATGCCGGCGAGGCGCAGGCGGAGCCTGTCGTTTCCTTCACGGTGGGCCAGGAACTGATGCGCACGCATGGCGGGACCTGGGCAGGCGAGACTTGGCGGCAGATGCTGGCCGGTGATCGTGTGCGGCGGCTCCGGCTGATGCGGCTCTCGACGCCGTGGCTGGTGGGGCCGTTTCGCCTTGATGCCGTGCGGGTCGAGCAGGTGAGCAACCTGCGCCGCACCGTTGACGGGCTCAGCGAGCAGCTCGGGCTGCAGCGCTGGCCCGATGGCACGCCATGGCCCGATTTGCGGGGCTTCGCCGGGCTGGAACGGGAACTGCGGCTGACGCGCACGCAGCTGCAGGCGGCCGGCTGTCATGAGCTGGTGGTGGACAAGCCGGCCCGGTCATGGACCCTCACCTGCGCTGCCCGCTGACGCGGCCAGCGCCTTCAGGTCGGCAAGCAGATCCAGCGCCTCGCGCGGGGTGATATTGTCGGGATCGATCTGCCCGAGTTTCTCGCGCAGCGGATCAGCGCTCGGCGCGGCGGGCGTCGCAAACAGGGGCAGGCTGTCCACGCCCGCGGCGATCCCGCCGGTCTGTTCGCGGCGGGTTTCGAGGCGGGCAAGGATGGCGCGGGCGCGGGTGAGGACGGGCGCGGGGATGCCGGCCAGCCGGGCGACGGCGAGGCCATAGCTCTTGTCGGCGGCACCGGGTTCCACCTGGTGCAGGAAGACAAGATCGCCCTTCCATTCACGCACCTTGACCGTGACCGATGCAAGACCGGCGAGCCTGGCGGTCAGCGGCACCAGTTCATGATAATGGGTGGCGAACAGGCAGCGGCACTGGAGATCATCGTGCACCGCTTCCAGCACCGCCCAGGCAATCGCAAGGCCGTCATAGGTGGAGGTGCCGCGCCCGACCTCGTCGAGGATGACGAGGCTGCGGCCCGTGGCGCCCGACAGGATGGCGGCGGTTTCCACCATTTCCACCATGAAGGTGGAGCGGCCTTCTGCCAGATCGTCGGCCGCGCCAACCCGGCTGTAGAGCCGGTCGATGACGCCAATGTGGGCAGCGGCAGCGGGCACGAAGCTGCCGGCCTGGGCGAGGACCGCGATGAGCGCGTTCTGGCGCAGGAAGGTGGACTTGCCGGCCATGTTGGGGCCGGTGACCAGCCAGACGCGCCGATCGGCCGAGAGGTCGCAATCATTGGGGGTGAAGCGGGCGCCTGATGTGCGCACCGCCAGTTCGACCACCGGATGCCGACCGCCCTCGATGTGGAAGGCGGTGCTGGCATCCACGGTTGGCCGCACCCAGTTTTCGCTGGCGGCCAGTTCCGCAAGGCTGGCCGAGGCATCGAGCCGGGCCAGCGCCGCCGCCGTGGTGGAGATGGCGTGGCTGGCGGCCAGCACGGCACCGCGCAATTCCTCCAGGTGGGCCGCCTCCGCGGCCAGCGCATGATCGGCGGCCTGCGCGATGCGTGTGGCCAGTTCGCCCAGTTCCGGGGAGGAGAAGCGCACCGCGCCCGCCATCGTCTGCCGGTGGATGAAGCCGGAATCCGGCCGCAGCAGCGGGTCGGCGCGGGCGGCTGGCACCTCGATATGATAGCCCAGCACATTGTTGTGGCGGATCTTCAGCGCCGCGATGCCGGTCTCCTGCTTCAGGCGCGCTTCCAGTGCAGCGACGGCGCTGCGGCCATCGCGGGCGGTGTCGCGCAGGGCATCAAGGGCGGCGTCGAAGCCGGTGCGGATGGCGCCGGGCAACTCGATCGGCGGCTCGTCGACCAGGGTGCTCGCCAGCTGCTCGACAAGGGCGCCGAGACCGACCCCGATGCGCGCCAGCGTATCGGCGAGCAGCGACGGCGGGGCTGGGTCGCGGGCCGCCAGCGCCGCCTTCAGCTTCAGGGACAGTGCGAGCCCGCCGCCCAGCTGGCCCAGATCGCGCGGGCTCCAACGGCCGACGGCGATCCGGGCCAGTGCCCGGGCGATGTCGGGCAGGCCAGAGAGCGCGTCGCGCGTGGCCGTGCGGGTCAGCGGATCGGCATGGAACCAGGCCACGAGGTCGAGCCGGGCGGCAATCGCGGCCGGATCCGTGAGCGGCGCCGACAGATCGGCGCCCAGCTGGCGGGCGCCGGCGGCGGTGACCGTCTGGTCGATGGCCGCTTCCAGGCTGTGGCGCGATGCGGCGCGCGACAGTTCGAGGCTGGCGCGGGTGGCTGCATCGATGGCCATGGTGCTGCCCGGCAGTTCGCGGCGTGGGGGCAGGATCAGGGGCGCGGACGCCCGTGCGGTCTCCTGGGCATAGGCAAGGCAGGCGCCCATCGCCGACCGCTCGGCGACACTGAAATCGCCCCAGCCGTCCAGCGTGGCGACCCCGAAGCGTGATGTCAGGGTGGCTTCGGCCCGGGTGGCCGAAAAGTCGCTGGCGGGTCGCCGCAGGCCGGGCAGATCGCTGCCGTCGGGCACCAGGGTTTCGGCCGGAGACAGGCGGGCCAGTTCGGCCTTCAGCTGCGACAGCGAACCGGCGCGGGTGTGGAAGGCGCCGGTCGACAGGTCGAGCCAGGCGAGGCCGGCGGCATCGTCCCCGCCGGCCAGTGCCGCCAGCCAGTTGGCACGGCGGGGTTCGAGCAGGCCATTTTCAGTCACGGTGCCGGGCGTGACGATGCGGGTGATGGCACGGGCCACCACGGCCTTCGATCCGCGCTTCTTCGCCTCGGCCGGGTCTTCCACCTGTTCGGCGATGGCAACGCGGTGGCCGGCGCGGATCAGCCGGGCCAGATAGTTTTCGTGCGCATGCACCGGCACGCCGCACATCGGGATGGGTTGGCCCGCATGTTCGCCGCGTTTGGTGAGTGCGATGTCGAGCGCGGCGGCGGCGGCCGCCGCGTCCTCGAAGAACAGCTCATAGAAATCGCCCATGCGGAAGAACAACAGGCTGCCCGGCGCAGCCACGTCGGCTTCGGCCTTGATGGCCAGATACTGGGCAATCATCGGGGAGGCGGTGGTCACCGCCTTGCGATAGCGCGCCCACCCGCCCGGCGCAAAGGGGCCGGACCGATAAGTTCTTGCCCCGCCTCTGCCACAATCCTATCGGTGGCCAGCACAGGAAAGCGACACAGGCAATGACGAAGAAGACCGACACGGCTGGCACCGATCAGGATTTCGGTGACCGCGAGGCCCTCAATTATCACCGCCGCGGCAAGGCCGGGAAGATCGACATCGTCGCCTCCAAGCCGATGGCGACGCAGCGGGACCTGTCCCTTGCCTATTCACCGGGCGTGGCGGCGCCGGTGCGCGCCATCGCTGCAGATCCGGACAGCGCCTATGATTACACGATCAAGGGCAACCTGGTCGCCGTCATCTCCAACGGCACCGCCATCCTGGGCCTTGGCAACCTTGGGGCGCTGGCGTCGAAGCCGGTGATGGAAGGCAAGGCGGTGCTGTTCAAGCGCTTTGCCGACATCGACTCCATCGATCTTGAAGTGGCGACGGAGGATGTGGAGCGCTTCATCGCGGCGGTCGAGCTCTTGGAGCCGAGCTTTGGCGGCATCAACCTTGAAGACATCAAGGCGCCGGAATGCTTCATCATCGAGAGCGCGCTGAAGGAGCGCATGAAGATCCCGGTCTTCCACGATGACCAGCATGGCACGGCCATCGTGGCGGCGGCCGGCCTGATCAACGCGCTGCATCTCACCGGGCGCAAGCCGCAGGACGTGAAGCTGGTGGTCAACGGCGCCGGTGCGGCGGCCATCGCCTGCACCGAACTGATCAAGCTCTATGGCGTCAAGAATGTCGTGATGTGCGACACCTCGGGCGTCATTCATGTTGGCCGCGAGAAGGGCATGAACCAGTGGAAATCGGCCCATGCCGCCGTCACCGATGCGCGCAGCCTTGAAGAGGCGATGGAGGGGGCCGACGTGTTCTTCGGCCTGTCGCAGCAGGGCGCCGTCAGCCCTGCCATGGTGGCCAGCATGGCGCCCAACCCGATCATCTTCGCCATGGCCAATCCCGATCCGGAAATCACGCCGGAGGAGGTTTTCAAGGTTCGCAGCGATGCCATCGTGGCCACCGGCCGCAGCGATTATCCCAACCAGGTCAACAACGTGCTGTGCTTCCCCTATCTGTTCCGGGGCGCACTGGATGTGCGGGCGACCGCCATCAACGAGGAGATGAAGCTGGCGGCCGCCAATGCCATCGCCAGCCTGGCGCGCATGCCGGTGCCCGACGAGGTGGCGGCGGCCTATGGCGGCAAGGCGCGCACCTTCGGGCCGGAATATATCATCCCGGCCCCGTTCGACCCGCGCCTTATCGAGCATATCCCGACTGCTGTCGCCAAGGCGGCGATGGCGTCGGGGGCGGCCCGCAAGCCCTTCTTTGACGAGGACGCCTATCGCCAGGAACTGCGCGGGCGCCTCAACCCCACCACGTCGATCCTGCAGGGCGCCATCGAGAGTGCGCAGAGCCGGCCGCGCCGGGCGGTGTTTGCCGAGGCCGAGCAGGAGGTGGTGCTGCGCGCCGCCATCAACTGGCGCAATTCGGGCTATGGCACGCCCGTGCTGGTGGGCCGGGAAGCGCCGGTACGGGAAGGGCTGGAGCGGCTGGGCGCCGATCCCGCGAGCTTTGAAATCCACAACAGCTCGAACTCCCCGCTCGTGCCGAAGATGGTGGAGTATCTCTACGAACGGCTGCAGCGGCGCGGCATGCTGCACCGTGACGTGCAGCGCATGGTCAATCACGAGCGCAACGTGTTCGGCGCGCTGCTGGTCGCCATGGGTGAGGCTGACCTGATGCTGACGGGCGTGACCCGCAACTTTGCCACCACCTATCGCCAGGTGCGCACCGTCATCGATCCGGTGCCCGATCACCGCCCGTTCGGCATCCACATGCTGGTCGGCCGCCAGCAGACCATCTTCATCGCTGATACCACGGTGACCGAGCGGCCGGATGCGGCGCTGCTGGCCGATATCGCGGTGGAAACCGCCGCCGTCGCCCGCCGCCTGGGCGTGGAGCCGCGCGTGGCCTTCCTGTCGTACAGCAATTTCGGCAACCCGCGCGGCAGCATCGTCGAGGATGTGCGCGAGGCGGTGCAGCTGCTCGACGCCCGCCAGGTCGGCTTTGAGTATGAAGGCGAGGTCTCGGCCGACGTGGCGCTGAACCCGGCGATGCGGGCGCAATATCCGTTCAGCCGGCTTTCGGGTCCGGCCAATGTGCTGGTGATGCCCGGCCTGCACAGTGCCAACATCGCCGCAAAGCTGATCAAGGAGGTCGCCAACCTGCGGGTCGTTGGCCCGATGCTGGTCAACATGGCGAGGCCGGTGCAGATCGTGCCGATGAGCAGTTCGGCATCCGACATCGTGACGCTGGGCGTGCTGGCGTCGACCGGGGTCGTGTGCTGAAGCCGCCCGTTCTCCTCATCCACGGCATGTGGTCGGCCCCGGCCACCTTCGACCGGCTGCGCCCGGCGATCGAAGCGGCCGGCCACGCGACGCATGCACCGGTGTTGCCCTTCCACGATCGCCCGGCCAGCGTGCCGCCGCCGGCCGAACTGGGGACATTGTCGATCACGGCGTACGTGGATTTTCTGGTGGCAGAGGCGGGGAAGCTGGGCACTCCGCCGGTGATCCTGGGCCATTCGATGGGCGGGCTGCTGGCGCAGCTGGTGGCGGCGCGGGTGCCGCACGCCGGGCTGGTTCTGCTGTCGCCAGCGGCGGCGGCCAACAGCCAGGCGCCCAGCCTCGATCCGGCGCGGGCCCTGAAGAGCGTGTATCTGAAATGGGGCTGGTGGGAAAAGCCGACGCTGCCCGATGCCGAAGGCGCGCGCTGGGGGTTTTTTGCCGGCGTGCCCGATGCCGATGCGCAGGTGGCGGCATTGGTGTGGGATTCGGGGCGGGTGTTCGGCGAGATGGCGCTGCCCTTTCTGTTCGGCAACGTGACGCGGGTGGATTATGCCCGGCTCACGGCGCCGGCGCTGGTGGTGGTGGGGCTGGAGGATCGCGCCACCCCGCCGGGCATTGCGCGGGCGACGGCGCGCAATCTGAAAGGCGAGGTGGATTATCACGAGCTGCCGGGGGTGCCCCACTGGCTGTTCCACGATCCGGTTCTGGGTGATGTCAGCCTGTTGTTGACGGCGTGGCTCAAGCGGCTGACCTGAAGGCGGCGCTGGCGGCGCAAGCAGCGCGGCTGGGCTTTGCCACCATGGGGGTATGTGCGGCGGACGCGGCGCCCGAGGCGGGCCGGCGGCTGCACGCATGGATTGCGCAAGGGTGCCACGGCGACATGCTGTGGCTGGCGGCGCGCGCTGGTGAGCGCGAAAGCCCGCGGGCGCTGTGGCCGGCGGTGAACAGTGTCATCATGCTCGGCACCAGCTATGCCCCGGCGCTCGATCCGCTGCGCCTCGCCGGGGCGGGCGATACCGGTGTGATCAGCGTCTATGCCTGGCACCGCGACTATCATGATCTCATCAAGACGCGGCTGAAGGCGCTGGCGCGCTGGCTGGTGGCGCAGGCAGGCGGTGATATGAAGGTGTTCGTCGACACCGCGCCGGTGATGGAAAAGCCGCTCGCCGCCGCTGCCGGGCTGGGCTGGCAGGGCAAGCATACCAATCTGGTGTCCCGCCGGGATGGCAGCTGGCTGTTCCTGGGCGCCATCTACACCACGCTGGAACTGCCTGTCGATGCGCCACACGCAGACCGCTGCGGTTCCTGCACCCGCTGCCAGACCGCCTGTCCGACCCGGGCCTTCCCGGCGCCCTACAGGCTCGATGCGCGGCGCTGCCTGGCCTATCTCACCATCGAGCATGCCGGACCGATCCCGGTGGAGTTTCGGGAGCCCATGGCCAACCGCATCTATGGCTGCGACGATTGCCTGGCCGTGTGCCCGTGGAACCGCTTTGCGCAGGCCACCCAGGAACCGGCCTTCCTGCCGCGCGCCGAACTGACCGCGCCGAAGCTGGCGGACCTGCTGGCGCTGGATGATGCCGCCTTCCGGGCGTTGTTCTCGGGTTCTGCCATCAAGCGGATCGGGGTGAAGCGCTTTCTGAGAAATTGCCTTTACGCCGCTGGAAACAGCCGCGATACCGCGCTCAAGCCCGCTGTCGAACCCTATCTTGGCAGCGACGATCCGGTGCTGGCCGAGGCGGCGCAATGGGCGCTGACCCGATTGGAGGACACATGACCATCCCCACCGGAACCGCGCGCCTGGCCGCCCTGCAGATGGGCAGCCGTGCCACGACCGCCGAAACGCTGGCCGCATTGATGGCACGCCGCGCGGAACTGAGCGATGCACGCCCCGATCTCCTGGTGCTGCCGGAGGCGCTGCTGGGCGGCTATCCCAAGGGCGCCGATTTCGGGGTGCGGCTAGGCTATCGCACGCCAGCCGGGCGGGAGGCGTTCCGGCGTTATTGGGAGCAGGCCATCGACCTTGATGGGCCCGAGGTCGCGGCGCTGGGTGAACTGGCGGCCGGGCTTGGTGCCACGCTGGTGTGCGGCGCCATCGTGCGGGACGGGGCGACGCTCCATTGCACGGCGCTGCACGTCGCACCTGATGGCCGGCTCGCCGGGCACCGCCGCAAGCTGATGCCGACAGCGGCCGAACGGTTGGTGTGGGGGCAGGGCGGCCCTGAGGATGTGACCGTGTTCGACAGCCCGGTGGGCCGCGTTGCGCCGGTCATCTGCTGGGAGAATTTCATGCCGCACCTCCGGGCGGCGCTCTATGAGCAGGGGATCACCATCTGGGCGGCGCCCACGGTTGACGAGCGACCGCAGTGGGAGGTCGCCATGCGCCACATCGCCCATGAAGGCCGCTGTTTCCTGGTGTCGGCCTGCCAGTGGCTGCCGCCCTCCCAGTCGGCGTTGGGCGAGCCGATCACCCTGATTGACCGGCCGGCCGATGCGCCGCTGATCGCCGGTGGTTCGATGATCGTCTCGCCGATGGGCGAGGTGCTGGCCGGGCCGCTCAGGGGCGCGGAAGGGCTGATCACCGCCGAAGTTGATCTGGCCGACGTGGTGCGGGCCCGTTTCGATTTCGATGCCGCCGGGCACTATGCGCGGCCGGACATCTTCAAGCTGGACGTGGCCGGCGCAACGCGCTGAAACTGCCGGCAAAGGAGACGCACGTGACCGATTCCCTGTTCATCGGCCTTTCGGACCAGGATGTGCCGCAGCAACTGGTGCTGAAACGCGCCAACCGTCACGGCCTGATCGCCGGCGCGACCGGCACCGGCAAGACCGTGACCTTGCAGGGACTGGCGGAAGGCTTTTCGCGTGCCGGGGTGCCGGTGTTCCTGTCCGACGTGAAGGGCGATCTTGCCGGCATGGCCAAGCCGGGCAGCGAAGCGGCCGGCTGGACCGGCAAGCGCGCCGCCGAGCTGAAGATCGACGATTATGATTACGAGGCCTGCCCGGTGGTGTTCTGGGACCTGTTCGCCGAGCAGGGCCACCCCATCCGCACCACCATTTCCGAAATGGGACCGCTGCTGCTGGCGCGGCTGATGGGCCTCAACGACACGCAGGAAGGCGTGCTGTCGATCGCCTTCAAATATGCCGATGACAATGGCCTGCTGCTGCTCGATCTGAAGGATTTGCAGGCGATGCTGGCCTGGTGCGCCGATCATGCGGGTGAGCTTTCGGCCAATTATGGCAATGTGACAAAGGCCAGCGTCGGCTCCATCCAGCGGCAATTGCTCACCCTGGAAAGCCAGGGCGGCGCGGCCTTCTTTGGGGAGCCGGCGTTCGACATTTCGGACTTCATCGCGCTGGATGCCAAGGGCCGCGGCCGGGTGAACATCCTGGCGGCTGACACGCTGATGCAGTCGCCGCGCCTGTACGCGACCTTCCTGCTCTGGCTGCTGTCGGAACTGTTCGAGACGCTTCCCGAGGTTGGCGATCCCGACAAGCCCAAGCTGGTCTTCTTCTTCGACGAAGCCCATCTGCTGTTCGACGAAGCGCCCGACGCGCTGATGGACAAGGTGGAACAGGTGGTGCGCCTGATCCGGTCGAAGGGCGTTGGTGTCTATTTCGTGACCCAGAACCCGATCGACATTCCCGAAAAGGTGGCCGGCCAGCTCGGCAACCGGGTGCAGCATGCGCTGCGCGCCTTCACGCCGCGCGATGCCCGCGCCATCAAGAGTGCGTCCGAAACCTTCCGCCCCAACCCGCGGCTGGACGTGGCGCGCACCATCACCGAGCTGAAGGTGGGCGAGGCGCTGGTCTCGACCTTGCTTCCTGACGGCGCGCCGAGCCCGGTGGAGCGCACCCGGGTGGGCCCACCGCGCAGCCGCGTCGGACCCATCACGCCGGGCGAGCGGATGGACGTGATCAACGCATCGCCGTTCGCCGGCAAATACGAGGAGGTGGTGGATCGCGAGTCGGCCGCCGAACTGCTGGTGATGAAGCGCGAGGAGCGGGCCGAACAGGCCGAGGCCGACAAGCAGGCGCAGCTGCAGGCCAAGCTGGACGCGCAGGCCGCCAAGGAAGCGGCGCGGCTGGAGGCGCAGCGGGCACGCGAGGCGGCGCGCCTGGAAGCGGCACGCGCACGCGCCGCCGCGCGGCCCAGCGCGACCGAAAAGGCCGTTGAATCGGCGGTGAAGTCCGCGGCCAGCTCGATCGGGCGGCAATTGGGCGGCAAGATGGGTCAGAGCCTGGTGCGCGGCATTTTGGGGAGCCTGTTCAAATGACCATGACGCGCAAGTGGCTGCTGAAATCGCGCCCGCACGGCACCTTGAAGGACAGTGACTTCGAACTGGTGAGCGTGCCGCTGCCCGCCGTGGGCGAAGGCCAGTTCCTGGTGCGGCTGACGCATTTCTCCTTCGATCCCACCCAGCGCGGCTGGCTGGGCGGCGACACCTATCTGCCTGCCGTGCCGATCGGCGGCGTGGTGCGGGCCGGCGGCATCGGCGAGGTGGTGGAAAGCCGGCACCCGGGCTTTGCCGTGGGGGAGATCGTGCAGGGCACCTTCGGCTGGCAGGAGCATTGGCTGGGCGACGGCACCACCGAAACGGGGCCGGTGACCAGGCTGCGCGCCGGGGTGACGCCGGAACAGGCGCTGGGCGTGTTTGGCGTGACGGGCCTGACGGCGTGGTTCGGTCTTACCGAGATCGGCCAGCCGAGGGCCGGCGACACGGTGCTGGTGTCGGGCGCAGCCGGCGCCACGGGCAGCGTGGTGGTGCAGGTGGCCAAGGCGCTGGGCTGCCGGGTGGTCGGCATCGCCGGCGGGCCGGAGAAATGCCGCTGGGTGGTGGAAGAGGCCGGGGCGGACGCCTGCATCGACTATCGCGCCGGCGGTGTGGCGCGCGCCATCCGCGAGCATGCCCCCAAGGGGGTGAACGTGGTGTTCGAGAATGTCGGCGGCGAGATTCTGGATGCGGCGCTGGCCAATCTCGCGCTTCATGCGCGCGTCGTGCTGTGCGGCGGCATCTCCAGCTACAACGACACGGCCGAGGACCGCTCGCCGGGCCTGAGGAACTACATGAACCTGACCGTGATGCGCGGGCGCATGGAAGGCTTCATCGTGCTCGATTTCGCCAGGCGCTACGGCGAGGGCGTGGCGGAACTGGCCAGGCTGATGGCGGCCGGCAAGTTGAAGACTGCGGAAGACGTGGCGCACGGTTTCGAGAATTGCCCCGCCACCCTGCGCCGGCTGTTCGAAGGCAAGAATTTCGGCAAGCAGTTGCTGAAGATATAAGGTCAGGACCCTAGAACAGCCCCGGCATGTCGCGCTGGGCCGCGTTCGGGCGGCGAGCGGGCAACAGGGGATATTGCGGTGGCCGCGCGGTCGCGCCAATGCCGTCACGCAGGCTGGCCGTGCGCTGGTCGTCGATCGGCGTGCAGGCCTCACCGCGCAGCGCCGCGAGGGCGAAGCTGGTGGAGCCCTCGTTCGGATTGCCCATCGCGAAGGACGCATCATCAGCGGCGAGGCAGCTCTTGCCGCCGCGCGCCGCCAGCACCGGCGCCAGGCCGTTGAAATAATCGCCCTCCCGGCTGGCATTGTCGGTGGCAAAGGCGACGATGCGCAGCCGGTCGTCACAGGCGGGGCGGTCGATGGCGATCTGCCCGACGGGCTTGCCATTCGTGTTGCCGCCCACCATCGTCACGGTGCCGCGCAGCCAGGGCAGCATCGAATTGATGACCAGTTCGCTGGACGAGGCCGTGGCGTCGGTGGTGATGAAGGCCAGCGCCGCCGGGGCGATGCTTTCCGGCGCGGTGCGAAATGGCCGGGTTTCATTCTCGCCGGATTTCGAGGGCCGGAACCGGGTGAAGCTGAACACGTCGGTTGGCAGGCGGCTTCGGCCAAGCAGGTCGCCGGTGACCTCTGCGATCCGCACGAGACCACCGCCATTGTAGCGATAGTCGATGATCACGCGGTTGATGCCGGCGTTCCGGAAACCGAGGAAGGCATTGCGCAAGGGGGCTTCGGCCGTGCTGATGAAGCTGCGCAGATTGACATAGCCGACCTGGCCGCCCCGCCCGTCCGGCAGCGTCTGGACGCCAAAACGGCTGGAGACGGGCGGGATGTTGAACACGGCCTTGGTGATGGTGACGGTCCGCTCCACCCCTGCGGTGCGAAACGCGATGGTGCGCGTGACGCCGGCATCGGGTGGGCCAAGTGCATCGGAGACCGCGCCAGCGCCGCCCAGCGTGTAGAGGCTGGTCACGCTTTGCAGCCCGGCCTGTGAAGGGCCGATGGCGGTGATCTCTGCCCCCCGGTCAATGCCGGCGGCAAAGGCCGGCCCGGTTTCGAAGGCGTCAACCACGAACAGCTCGCGCCGCGCATCATCATAGCGCAGGCGGATGCCGAAGGCGGCGGTTTGCCCCTGGTTGATGAAGGCGTTCTCTTCCGTGATCGAGGTCGCGAAGGTAAAGAACCGGTCCTTGCCGGCCGCGCGGGCCGTGGCGGTGAGCGCATCGATGAAATCATCGAGCGATGCATATTGCGCCGGGTTGATGCTGGCTGGCAGATCCTCGGGGAACAGATACCATTCGCGGATCTGCGCTTCGGCCCAGCGTTGGCGGTCAAGCAGACTGCACTGGGCGGCCGGCGTCGGCGTTGGCGTCGGCGTTGGCGTTGGCGTTGGTGTGGGGCCGGCAATTGGCCCGCCACCCTGCCCGCCACCCTGTCCACCACCCCCTCCGCCGCCACAGCCGGTCACCAGCAGCGCCAGCGCCAGGGTTGAAGCCAGAACGGGGGAAGAAAAACGCCGCAGCACAGACCGGTTGTGGCGGGCGGCGGGGGGGCTGTCCAGCCGTCCGGCAGGCATATTTTGCCGCATCCTGCATTGGCCCGGCGGCCAGCTGCACCCGGGCTCTTGACGTCGCCCCGAGCGACAACCATATGGCCCATGCCCATGTTGGCACTCGCAATGCTTGAGTGCCAACAGAGGCGAGATTCGCGAAAAACGAGAGAGGGAAACATGGCATTCCGTCCGCTTCATGACCGCGTGCTGGTGCGCCGCGTCGCTGCCGAGGAAAAGACCGCCGGCGGCATCATCATCCCAGACACCGCCAAGGAAAAGCCGCAGGAAGGCGAAGTGGTCGCCGTTGGCACCGGCGCCCGCGCCGAGAACGGCACCGTCACCCCGCTGGAGGTGAAGGCTGGTGATCGCATCCTGTTCGGCAAGTGGTCGGGCACCGAAGTCAAGCTGAACGGCGAAGACCTGCTGATCATGAAGGAAAGCGACATTCTGGGGATCGTGGGCTGACGCCCCACCCGGTTCGCTGAAACACCAACAGATTCAAGGGAGCAAGGAACATGGCTGCCAAGGACGTGAAATTCAGCCGCGACGCGCGTGAGCGCATCATCCGCGGCGTCGACATCCTCGCCGATGCGGTGAAGGTGACGCTGGGCCCCAAGGGTCGCAACGTCGTGATTGAAAAGTCGTTCGGCGCGCCGCGCATCACCAAGGACGGTGTGTCGGTGGCGAAGGAAATCGAACTGAAGGACAAGTTCGAGAACCTGGGCGCCCAGATGGTGCGCGAAGTTGCCTCCAAGACCAACGACGCGGCCGGTGACGGCACCACCACTGCCACCGTGCTGGCCCAGGCCATCGTGCGCGAAGGCATGAAGTCGGTTGCTGCCGGCATGAACCCGATGGACCTGAAGCGCGGCATCGACCTCGCTGTCACCAAGGTTGTCGAAGATCTGAAGGGCCGTTCCAAGCCGGTTTCCGGTTCGGGCGAGATCGCCCAGGTCGGCACCATCTCGGCCAACGGCGAGACCGAAATCGGTGACATGATCGCCAAGGCCATGGAAAAGGTCGGCAAGGAAGGCGTCATCACGGTTGAAGAAGCCAAGGGCATGGACAGCGAGCTGGACGTGGTCGAAGGCATGCAGTTCGATCGTGGCTACCTGTCGCCCTATTTCATCACCAATGCCGAGAAGATGCAGGTGGAACTGGAAAACCCCTACATCCTCATCCACGAGAAGAAGCTTTCGAACCTGCAGGCCATGCTGCCGGTGCTCGAAGCCGTGGTGCAGTCGGGCCGCCCGCTGCTGATCATCGCCGAAGACGTGGAAGGCGAAGCGCTGGCCACCCTGGTGGTCAACAAGCTGCGCGGTGGCCTGAAGGTGGCCGCCGTGAAGGCGCCGGGCTTCGGTGACCGCCGCAAGGCCATGCTGGAAGACATCGCCATCCTGACCAACGGCGAGATGATCAGCGAAGACCTGGGCATCAAGCTCGAGAACGTCACGCTGGCCATGCTGGGCAAGGCCAAGCGCGTCACCATCGACAAGGACAACACCACCATCGTCGATGGCGAAGGCTCGGCGGAATCGATCAAGGCCCGCGTCGAACAGATCCGCGCCCAGATCGAAGTCACCACCAGCGATTACGACCGCGAGAAGCTGCAGGAGCGGCTGGCCAAGCTGGCCGGCGGCGTTGCCGTGATCAAGGTCGGCGGTTCGACCGAAGTCGAAGTGAAGGAGCGCAAGGACCGCGTTGATGACGCGCTGCACGCCACCCGCGCGGCCGTGGAAGAAGGCATCGTTCCGGGCGGCGGTACCGCGCTGCTCTATGCCACCAAGGCCCTTGATGGCCTGAAGGGCGCCAACGAGGACCAGACCCGCGGCATCGACATCGTGCGCCGCGCGATCACCGCCCCGGTACGCCAGATCGCTGCCAACGCCGGCCATGATGGCGGCGTGGTGGCCGGCAAGCTGCTGGAAGGCGGAGACACCACGGTTGGCTTCAACGCCCAGACCGAGGTGTACGAAAACCTGGTGAAGGCCGGCGTGATCGATCCGACCAAGGTGGTGCGCACCGCCCTGCAGGATGCCGCGTCCGTGGCCTCGCTGCTGATCACCACCGAAGCCGCCATCACCGATCTGCCCGCCGACGACAAGCCGGCTGGCGGCATGCCGGGCGGCATGGGCGGCATGGGCGGCATGGATTTCTGATCAAGGCGGCCCGGGGTTGGCAGAGCCAATCCCGGGACTCGCTGCGATCCGGCCGGCGGGATTGGCCAAGCCGGCGCTGCGGCTTTGCCGCGGTTCAGGGCTTTGCCACGGCCCGTTCGACATCGCGGCTGCAACGAAATCCGATCGACATGCAAAAGGCGGGGTGCAAATCCCGCCTTTTGTGATGTTTGACGGCGCGGCTTTGCCGCGCCGTTCTTTGTTGGCCCCGCCTTATGGCCCCGCAGGCCTGGCCCGCCACACCGCCAAGGCGTTGATGACGCCGAAACAGATGGTCCCCGCCGCTGCCGCCAGATAGACCTGATGGAGCGGCGCACCCTGTGCCGCCAACCACGCCCCACCGCCCGCTGTGATTGTGAGCCGGCTGATCGCTGCCAGTAGGGGCCCGCGCATCCGGCCCAGGCCCTGCGCTGCGAAGTAGAGCATGAGGCCAAGCCCGAACAGGCCATAGACCGGCCCGTTGATGCGGAACCACAGGCTGCCGGCGGCCTGCACCGCAGGATCTGCCGTGAACCAGTCCATCCACAGCCAGGGCGCCAGCGCCAGCACCAGGCCGATGGCGGCCGTACCGACGAAGCCCAGGGCTGCCGCGAGGCGCGCCACGGCGCGGGCGCGCTGGTGCAGGCCTGCACCGGTCGCGGCGCCGACCATGGTGACAACGCCAGTGCCGAGCCCGAACAGCAGTGGCACCAGCAAGCTGTCGACCCGAGAGGCAAGGCCATAGCCGGCCAGCGCTTGTGCGCCATACTGGCCCACCGATCCCGTAATGGCGATGATGGTCAGGCTGGACAGGATGGTGCCCAGGGCCGAGACCAGGCCAACCCCCATGATCGCGCGCACCGGCCCAGCCGCCAGCGGCTGGCGATGCAGATGCAGCACTCCCCGACCACGGCGCAGCCAGACGAGATAGGCCACGAGCGCGCCGAGATAATAGACCAACGTGGCGATGCCGGCACCGGCCACGCCCAGCCCCGGCAGCGGCCCGGCCCCAAGGATCAGCAGGGGCGAGAGCGGCACGAGCAGGGCTGCGCCAACCAGGCTGACCTGCGCCGGCAGCCTGACCTCACCGGCGCCGCGCAGGGCGGCGCCGAGCAGGTTGACGAGCCAGACGAGGATCGAACCGCCGAACATCCAGCCGGAAAAGGCCAGCGCTTCGGCAAGCGTGCCGCCCCGGGCGCCGAGCGCGGTGTAGAGCAGCGGGCCGCCGATGAGGGCAGCGAGGGTGAACAGGGTGCCGAACGCCACCGCGATCAGCGCCGCATGCCACACCAGCGCATTGGCCTGCGCCTGATCACCAGCACCCTTGGCGCGCGCAATGGCCGACGACACGCCGCCGCCGATCCCGCCGTTCGACATCGTGCCCATCAGCAGCACCAGGGGCAGCACCAGCGCCACGCCCGCCACGGCTTCGGTGCCAAGCCGGCTGACCCAATAGGCTTCAAGCACGGTGACAAAGACCTGGGCCACGATGACCAGGATCACCGGCAACGTCAGCCGGGCGAGAGCGGGCAGGATCGGTCCTTCGAGGATGGCAGCAAAACGCGGGTCGGCCCGGCTCACCGCTTCATGCCTGCCATCACAAGGCCCATGATGCGGGTGCGTCCGGTGCGCGGCAACAGCGCCAGCGAATATTCCAGCAGCTTCGCCAGCCAGCCGGGGCGGATCGTGCCGGTGCGGCCAAGGGCAGACAATGCGCCGCGCGCCACTTGGGCAGGCGTCTGCGCGAATCCCATGGTCATGCCGGCGCGCGCGGCAAAGCCGGAATGAACCGGGCCCGGGGCCACCGCCAGCACATCGATGCCCAGCGCTGCCAGTTCGGGGCGCAGGCCTTCCGCCAGCACCTGCACGAACGCCTTGCTGGCGGCATATGTGGCCGAGCGCGGAACGCCCTGAAAGGCGACCAGCGATGACAAGAGGACGAGGGCCGAGCGGCGGCCGCTCCGATTGCGCTGCATCTGGCGGGCAAGCGCGTGTGTGAGCGCCACGACGGCACGGCAGTTCACATCGATCATGGCGAGTTCCTCAGCCGGTTCGATGCCGACAAAGGCGCCGGCTGTGCCAAAGCCGGCAGCAGCGACCATCAGGCCGATATCGTGGTTGGCGGCAGCCGCGATGGCCAGCGCCACGCCGTCGGTCGTGCCAAGATCGGCGGCGAGCGTTGCACAGGCAATGTGATGCTCGCGGCCGAGTTGGTGGGCGAGTGCCTCCAGCTTGTGATCGCGGCGGGCGACCAGCAGCAGGTTGAAGCCTTCTGCCGCGAGCTGTTCGGCGCAGGCCCGGCCAATGCCGTCGGACGCGCCCGTGACCAGCGCCCACGGACCATAACGCTGGCATCGATCCGTCACGGCAATGGCAGGGGATGGCGAGTCGGGCATTGGGCACCTGTCAGCAAGAAACCTATCAATGATAGGTTGACAGGAGAAGTCAATGGCATTGATGACAAGACATGCCCATCAGCGCATCAGGCGGCCGGCCGCGTGGTCAGACCCATCGCCGCGAACAGATACTGGATCTGGCCAGCCAGCTGTTTCTGCAACATGGTGTGGAACAGGTGACGACGCGGCAGATTGCGGCCGCCGCCGGGATCAGCCAGCCCTCGCTCTATGCACATTTCCGCAGCCGGGACGACATTGCCGTCGAGCTGTGCCGTCGTGCCTTTGCCGCACTGCGCCAGCGGCTCGCATCCGCGCTGGCGGGCGCCGGGAGCCCGCGTCAACGCTTCGAGGCCATGGCGCAGGACTATCTGGCCTTCGCCAGCGAACAACCGGCGGCCTATCGCGTGGCGTTCATGCTCGACATGCCGGCCTCGCAGCGATCGGCCGTGCTCGCCGCCGGGCTTGAATGCTTCTCGCTACTGCGGGCCCTGATCGCCGAAACCCACGGTGCGGCAACCGATACCGCCGCCCAGTCGGCGTGGGCGGCCCTGCATGGACTCGCCTCGATCATGCTGGTGCGGCCGGACTTTCCCTGGGCGCCAATGGCTGAACTGTGTCGCCGCCATGTCGCGGCCGTCAGCGCCGGGCTTTATGGGCTTGCAGCAGAAGCCTGACCGGTGGCCGCCGCTTCGGCTTCGGCCGCGGCAACATCGGCATTGGCCTTGTCGATCACCGCCTGCTCGTTGCCTGCGGGCGCGTCCTCGGCCTGCGGCTTGCAGGCGACCAGCGTGAGGGCAAGGATGATGGCAACAGCGCGCATGCCCTGACGATAACGAAGGCTGTCAGCGGCGCCAAGTCCGTGCCAGAATCACGCCATGGGCTACTATTCCGAGACGATCTTCCCCTGGCTGCTCGACCGGGCGCTCGGCCATCCCAACATCATGCGCCGCCGTCAGGCGCTGGTCAGCGGGGCGAGCGGCGACGTGCTGGAAATCGGTTTCGGCTCAGGCGCGACCTTGCCCTTCTATGATCCCGCGCGGGTGAGCAGCCTGACGGTGGTCGAGCCATCCGAAGGCATGAACCGGCGCGCCGCAGAGCGGCTGAAGGACAGCCCCGTGCCGATCACGTCCGTGCCCGGTGCCGGCGAACGGCTGCCGTTTGCCGATGCCCGTTTCGACACGGTGGTCTGCTGCCTCACATTGTGCAGCGTCACCGATGTGGACCAGGTGCTGGCCGAAGTGCGGCGCGTGCTGAAACCGGGCGGGCGCTTCCTGTTTCTGGAACATGTCCTGTCAGACGATTCGGGCCGGCAGCGCTGGCAACACCGGCTGACGCCGATCCAGAAGCTGGTTGGGGTAGGCTGCCACCTCGACCGGCCGTCGGCTGAGCTGGTGAGGGCCGCCGGCTTCAGGCTGGACCCGCTGCCTGTGCAGGAGGAAGAGCCGGCCTTCGGCGCGCTTCGCACGCTGACGCCGCTGGTCATGGGCGCCGCGATCAGGGTTTAGGTGGGTCGGGCGCTCGCGGCGGCTCGGCCGTCAGATCGTCTGCGGGGTCGGCAAAAGGATCGACCTCGGCCGGCAATTGCCCATCGAACAGCTGCAGCCGCCGCCGCTGAAGATAGGCCGCGCGTGCCAGGGCATAATCATCGAGACTGTCGGCCAGCAGCTTGTCGGCGCCGGTCTCGATGAGCGTGTTGCGGGTGTTGATGACCCGGCCGGCCAGCATGGCAAGGCGCACATCCCAGCCGGGCGACAGCCAGGCGTTGCGGACGAAATCGGCCGGGTCCACCACGATGTCGACCGGTGTCATGATCCCATCGCGCAAGGTGGATGGTCCGAACAGCGGCAGCACCACATAGGGTCCTGACGTCACACCCCAGCGCGCCAGCGTCTGGCCGAAATCCTCGGGCTCGCGCGGGCGGCCAAGGCCGGTTGCGACATCCATGATGCCGCCAATGCCAAGCGTGCTGTTCAGGATGAAGCGGTCAAGCGTGCGGAAGGCCTGCGCGAACTTGCCCTGCAGCACCGAATTGGTGAAGTTTGCCGGCTCGCCATAATTGCCATAGGCGTTGGAGATGGCGGTGCGGGCAGGGCGCGGGACCACGGCGCGGTAGCCCACGGTGACCGGTTTCATGACCCAGCGGTCCAACCCCTTGTTGAAGGCGTGGACGCGGCGGTTGCTTTTCTCCCAGGGGTCAGCCTCGGCGCGCGACAGGTCGGTGCTGCCCATCGTCGTGCAGCCAGCCATCAGAAGGCTGCAGATCAAGCCAGGAAGGGCCGCGGCGCAAGGCTTTGCCATCACCGCGCAGATGTCGCACGCGCACGTGAGTTCGGCAATGCGCTTGACAGATATAAAGGTTGCTTTATGTCTTTAAATACTCGATAAGTGCATTGCAATGGAACCGCTTCTTGCCATCTTCCGCGCTTTGGGCGACCCGTCGCGCCTGCGCATCCTTCTGCTTGTGGAGGGCATGGAACTGGCCGTGGGCGAGATTGCCCTTGTCTTGCAGCAAAGTCAGCCGCGCGTCTCGCGCCACCTGCGCATCCTCGCCGAAGCCGGGCTTGTAGAACGGGTGCGCGAAGGCGCCTGGGTGTTCGTGCGACCCAGCCCGGCCGCCGTCACGGCGACGGTGTTGCAGGCGATTGCCGCGCTGTCGGCCACTGTGCCGGGGGCTGCCGATCATGGCGCGGCTGACCGGGCGCGACTGGGGCAGGTGCGGGCCGACCGTGCCGTGGCCGTTGATGCCTGGTTTGCCGCGCATGCCGCCGAATGGGAGCAGGAGCGCTCCCTGCACAGCAGCGAAGCGGATGTGGAGACCGCCATCCTGGCCGCCTTGGCCGATGCCGAGATCGGCGATCTGGTGGATGTCGGCACGGGCACGGGCCGCATGATCGAGCTGCTGGGTGGCAGCGCGCGCAGTGCCGTGGGCCTTGATCGCAGCCCCGAAATGCTGCGGATCGCCCGCAATCGGCTGGATGCGGCCGGGCTGACCGCGGCCCGCGTGCAGGCCGGGGACATGTATGCACTGCCGCTGGACGCGGGCAGTTGCGACACGCTGCTGCTGCACCAGGTGCTGCATTTCGCCGATGATCCCGCCGCGGTACTGGCCGAGGCAGCGCGGGTGTTGCGGCCTGGTGGTCGCCTGCTGGTCATCGACCTGATGCCGCATGCCCGCGAGGAACTGCGGCTGGAACGGCGGCACCTGCGCCTGGGCTTTGCCGATGACGCTGTGCTCGGCTGGCTGGCGGACGCAGGCCTCGATGGCGAGGTGACAGGGCGCCTGCCGCCGCCGCGCCCCGACCAGCTGGGCGTCACCCTGTGGCGTGGCGACAAGCCCGATTGAAGGCAGCATGATGAACCTTACGCTTTCCCAGATGGCCGAAGCCGCCCGTGCGCTCAACACGCCGTTGTTTGCCGATCTTCCCGGCGACCTGGCCGTGAGCTTCGAATTCTTCCCGCCCAAGACGCCGGCCATGCAGGAATCGCTGTGGCAGGCGGTGGAGACATTGGCCCCCCTTGCGCCCCGATTCTTTTCGGTGACCTATGGTGCCGGCGGGTCCACGCGCGAGCGTACCCACCAGCTGGTGGCGCGCATCGTGACCGAAACCCCGGTGGCAGCCGCCGCCCACCTGACCTGCGTCAATGCCACCGCCGACGAACTTGACCAGATCGCCGACGACTATTGGGCAGCGGGCGTACGCCATATCGTGGCACTGCGGGGCGACCCGCCGGCCGGCAGTGGCGCCTTCGCGGCGATTGCCGGCGGCCATGCCAGCGCCGCCGACCTGGTCGCGGCCCTCAGGCGGCGCCACGATTTCGAGATTTCCGTCAGCTGTTACCCGGAGGTGCATCCCGAGGCCCGCAGCCCGCAAGCCGATCTGGATGCGCTGAAGGCCAAGATCGATGCCGGCGCCCGCCGCGCCATCAGCCAGTTCTTCTTCGAGCCCGACATCTTCTTCCGCTTCCGGGACCGGGTGGCGGCGGCAGGTCTGGATGTGGAACTGGTGCCCGGCATCCTGCCGGTGAGCAACTTTGCCAATCTGAAGAAGATGGCGACCAGTTGCGGCACCCATCTGCCCGACTGGATGGGGCGCCTGTTCGACGGGCTGGATGACAAGCCCGCCGCACGCCAGCTGGTGGCCGCCACCGTGGCGGCGGAAATGTCGCGCCGTCTCTATGCCGGCGGGGTGCGGCACTTTCATTTCTACACGCTCAATCGCGCTGAGCTGTCCTACGCGATCTGCCATCTGCTGGGCGTGCGTCCGGCCACGGAGCCTCGATGACCAATCCTGCCATTTCCCTGCGTGATGCTGCCGCTCTTCGCGTTCTGGTGAAGGACGGCCCCTATGGCACCGCCATCCAGGCGCTTGGCCTGACGGCGGCGGACTATGCGGGCGCCATACCGAGCAATTTCGACCAGAAGGGCAACAATGACCTGCTGAACCTCACCCGACCCGATGCCATCGCCGGCATCTGTGACCGTTACATCGCGGCCGGTGCCGATCTGCTGGCCACCAACACGTTCAACGCCAACCGCATCAGCCAGGCTGATTATGGCATGGAAGCGCGGGTGCGGGAGATCAACCTGGCCGCGGCGCGCATCATTCGTGGCTGCGTCGATGCCGCCATCGCCGCCGATGGACGCCCGCGCTGGGTTGCAGGCTCTCTGGGGCCGACCAACAAGACATTGTCGCTGTCGCCCCGCGTATCCGACCCCGGCTATCGTGAGGTGACGTTCGACGAGGTGAAGGCCGTCTATCGCGAGCAGATCGACGCGCTGCTGGACGGCGGGGTCGATTTCATCCTGATCGAAACCGTGTTCGACACGCTGAACGCCAAGGCGGCCGCCTTTGCCGCCGCCGAGGCTGGCGACGCGCTGGGCCGCGGGGTGCCGGTGATGCTGTCGATGACCTTGACCGATCTGTCGGGTCGCAACCTCTCGGGCCAGACGGTGGAAGCCTTCTGGCACAGCATCCGCCATGTGAAGCCGGTGGCGGTCGGCCTGAATTGTTCGTTCGGCGCTACCGAACTGCGCCCGCACGTGCAGGCCCTGGCAAGGGTGGCCGATACGCTGATCATGACCTATCCCAATGCCGGCCTGCCCAACGATCTGGGCGCCTATGACGAGCAGCCGGAAACGACGGCGGGCTTCATCCGCGGCTGGGCCGAGGAGGGGTTGGTGAACATCGTGGGTGGCTGTTGCGGCAACACGCCGGAGCATATCGCCGCCATGGCGCGGCAGGTCGCTGGCCTGCCGGCGCGCACGATCCCCAATCCCGAACCGGCGCTGCGCCTGTCCGGCCTTGAAGCGCACAGGTTCGCGGCATGACGACGGCGTCCTTCATCAATATCGGGGAACGCACCAACGTCACCGGTTCGGCCGTCTTCAAGAAGCTGATCCTGAATGGCGACCACGCGGCCGCCGTGGAGGTCGCGCGCAGCCAAGTGGAAAACGGCGCCCAGATCATCGACGTCAACATGGATGAAGGCCTGCTCGACAGCGAGGCCGCGATGGTCACCTTCCTCAATCTGATCGCCGCCGAGCCCGACATCGCCCGGGTGCCGGTGATGGTGGACTCCTCGAAATGGAGCGTGATCGAGGCCGGCCTGAAGTGCCTCGCCGGCAAGGGCATCGTCAATTCGATCAGCATGAAGGAAGGGGAGGCGCCCTTCCTCGAACAGGCACGGAAATGCCTGCGCTATGGCGCCGCCGTGGTGGTGATGGCCTTCGACGAACAGGGCCAGGCCGACACCGCAGCGCGCAAGATCGAGATCTGCGAGCGCGCCTATCGGCTGCTCACCGGCATCGGCTTTCCCCCTGAGGATATCATCTTCGATCCCAACATCTTCGCGGTGGCGACCGGTATCGAGGAGCACAACAATTACGGGGTCGATTTCATCGAGGCGACGCGCGAGATCCGCCGGCGCTGCCCGCATGCGCACGTCTCCGGCGGGGTCTCCAACCTGTCGTTCAGCTTCCGCGGCAACGAACCGGTGCGCCGCGCCATGCACTCTGTGTTCCTCTATCACGCCATTGCGGCCGGGATGGACATGGGCATCGTCAACGCCGGCCAGCTTGACGTGTATGACGCCATCGACCCCGAGTTGCGGGACCTTTGCGAGGACGTGGTGCTCAACCGCCGGCCTGACGCAACAGACCGGCTACTGGCCGCCGCCGACAGGTTCAAGGGTGGGCCGCAGAAAGCTGCCGATCCCGCAGCGGAGGAATGGCGGGGGTGGCCGGTTGAACGGCGGCTCGAACATGCGCTCGTGAAGGGCATCGATGCCTTCGTGGAGGCCGATACCGAGGAAGCCCGCCAGAACTTCGCCCGCCCGATCGAGGTGATCGAAGGCCCCTTGATGGCCGGCATGAACGTGGTGGGCGACCTGTTCGGTGCGGGCAAGATGTTCCTGCCGCAGGTGGTGAAATCGGCCCGGGTCATGAAGAAGGCCGTTGCCGTGCTGCTGCCCTATATCGAGGCGGAGAAGGAGGTTGGCGCATCGGCCAAGGGGCGTATCATCATGGCGACCGTGAAGGGCGACGTGCACGATATCGGCAAGAACATCGTTGGCGTGGTTCTCCAGTGCAACAATTTCGAGGTGGTTGACCTCGGCGTCATGGTGCCGGCCCAGACGATCCTCGATGCAGCCGTGACGCACCAGGCCGACATGATCGGGCTGTCTGGCCTGATCACGCCCAGCCTGGACGAGATGGTGCATGTCGCGAACGAGATGCAGAGAGCGGGCATGACGATGCCGCTGCTGATCGGCGGCGCCACCACCAGCCGGGTGCACACGGCGCTGAGGATCGCGCCGGCCTATGAAGGCCCGGTGGTGCATGTGCTGGACGCCAGCCGCGCCGTGGGCGTGGCCGGCACACTGGTGTCGGACACGCTGATGCAAGATTTCGTCGCCGAGACGGCGGCCGAATATCAGAAGATCCGCGACAGCCGCGCCGGCGCCGGCCAATCGGCGCTGGTGCCGCTGGCAAAGGCCCGCGAAAACGCCTTCACCCCCGATTTTGCCGTCCACCCGCCGGTCAGGCCCGCCTTCAACGGCACCATGACGATCGATGATGTGACGGTGGACATGCTGATCCCCTATATCGACTGGACGCCCTTCTTCCGGGCCTGGGAACTGCACGGCAACTATCCGGCGATCCTCACCGACGATGTGGTCGGCGAAAGCGCCACCAGCCTGTTCGCGGATGCGCAGGCCATGCTGAAGCGCATCGTTGCCGAGAAGTGGCTGCACCCCAGGGGCGTCATCGCCATCTGGCCGGCCCGGCGCGATGGCGATGACGTGCTGCTGTTCACGGACGAGGCCCGCACAGCCGAACTGGCCCGTCTGCCGTTCCTGAGGCAGCAGATCGCCAAAAGGGATGGCCGGGCCAACATGTGCCTGGCCGATTTCATTCACCCCGATGCCGACTGGCTGGGCGGCTTTGCCGTACAGGCTGGCGAAGGGATCGATGACCAGCTCGCCCGCTTCAAGGCGGCCAACGATGATTACAACGACATTCTGCTGAAGGCGCTGGCCGATCGGTTGGCCGAAGCCTTCGCCGAATATCTCCACGAACGCGTCCGCCGCGAGATCTGGGGGCACGAGCAGGGCAACCGGATGTCCAACGAGGATCTGATCCGCGAACGCTATACCGGCATCCGCCCGGCCCCCGGTTATCCGGCCTGCCCGGAACACAGCCTGAAGCGCCGCATCTTCGACCTGATGGACGTGGAGACGCGCGCCGGCATCACGCTGACCGACAGTTTCGCGATGCTGCCCACCGCCGCCGTGTCGGGCTTCTATTTCGCCCACCCCGAAAGCAGCTATTTCGGCGTGGCGCGGATCGGGGAGGACCAGCTGGCCGATTATGCGCAGCGGCTGGGGGTGAGCCTGGAGCGGGCGACGCAGCTGCTGAGGCCCAACCTGGATTGACGCCATGACCAACCCCCAGGATCGCATTCCGGCCGGAGATTATCGCCAGATGCAGCGAGCCCTGCCGGGGGTGGAGACGCTCTATCACCTGCTGCGGGCGGTGGCGCAGACGCGGCTGGCCGATGGCGACACGGTGCTGATCGTCGGTGCCGGCGGCGGCCGCGAGATCGAGACGCTGGCCGCCAGCCCGCAGCGGCTGAACTTTGTTGGCGTTGACCCATCGGCACCGATGCTGGCGCTGGCGCAATCCTATGCGGACAAGGCCGGGGTGAGCGAGCGCACGCAGCTGATCGAAGGGACGATCGAGGCGGCGCCGGGTGCCCCGCTGGCTGGCCTGGCCACATCGCTGCTGGTGATGCACTTCCTCCCCGATGATGGCGCCAAGGCCGCCTTTCTCGCCGCGATCCGGGCACGGCTGCGGCCTGGCGCCCCCCTGTTGCTGGCTGACTTGAGCCCATCGGATGCGTCCGAGTTTGCAGCATTGACGCCTCTCTTTCTGGCGCACGCCGGGCTCATGGGCTTGGACCGGGAGCGCATTGCGCTTGGCCTTGACGTGATGGCCGGGCTGCCCACCGTGTCGCCGACGCGCACCATCGCGCTGCTGGCCGGCGCCGGCTTTGGCGCGGTGGTGCCGGTGTTCCAGGGCCTGTGGTATCGCGCCTGGCTGGCCACCGCCGTTTGATGCTGCGGCCAAATCTGGACTAGGCGGGCAGGGGCCTCTCGGCGTAACGGGCAATTCCCCCCGTCTGACGGCCGCCCGCTTGACCGCCACCGCCTCCTTCCTCGCCCCCGATACCGGCCTGCTGCCGGAACCCCGCCGCGTGCCGGTGCTGGCGCTGGTCATCGCGCTGCACCTCGCCGCCATCCTGCTGCTGCTGTGGCTGCGCATCGAGGTGCCGAAGGGCAAGCGGGGCCCGGCATCGATGGTGGCGGTGAACATCGCCGCGCCAACGCCGGAACGCGCGCAGCCCACCCCGCAACAGCAGGTGCGCCCGAAAACCGAGCGCACCGCCCCGCAGCCGGAACCCATCGTCACCGCCCCCAATGCGCCGCCGGCCAAGTGGAGCTTCGGCGATCCGGCGCTGCTCGGCTTTGATCTCAGGAAGCTCCCCACCGCCGAAAGCGCCCCGGCGCAGATGGCCGCCGCCGGCCCGCCCGACAGCGCGGTGGTGGGGGTCGCCCCCGATGGCTCCAAGCTCTATGCCGCCGAATGGCAGCGCGAGCCGACCGATGCCGAACTGGCCTTCTATCTCAAGTCGGCCCGGGATACGTCACCGGGCAGCTATGGCCTCATCGCCTGCCGCACCGCCCCGCGCTTCAAGGTGGAGGATTGCCGGCCGATCGGCGAATCGCCGGGCAGCGGCCTCGGCCATGCCGTGAACGAGGCGGCCTGGCAGTTCCGGGTGAAGCCGCCGCGCATCAACGGCGAATATCAGGTCGGCACCTGGGTGAGCATCCGCATCCAGATGCGGGGCGGCGATTAGACCATCTTGGCCGCCACCTTGGCCGCATCAATGAGGCTGATGGTGCTGCTCGCCTTCGCCAATATCTTCCCGTCCACCGTCGTCAGCTGGCCTTCGGCAAAGATCGTCCGTCCGCCGGCCTTCTCGATCCAGCCTTCGGCCAGCACGCGGCCGGGATTGGCCGGGGCGAAGAAGCTCACCTTCAACTCCAGGCTGATCGGCACCCGGTCAAAACCGTGCTTCGCCATCACCGCATGCGCCATCGCGGCATCAATCCAGCCCGACACGAAGCCGCCCTGCGCCACGCCGCCCGAATGGCACATTTCCGGCAGCACCTCATATTCAAGGCAGGCATGGCCGGGATCGAAGCGCACGATGCGGCGCTGGGCGAGGCTGCCCTGCAGCGTGCCGGGCTGGCCCTCGTCGCGCGGCTTCGGGATGGCGGCCTCGCTCATTTGGCGATCTTGTCCTGCGTCTTCGTGTCGAAATCGGAGGCGTCGTGGCGCTCGTGCAGCTGGCTCGCCGGCTCGCCATACACCCGGTTGACCATCCGCCCGCGCTTCACCGCGGGCCGCGCGCCAATCTGCTTCGTCCAGCGGATGACATTGGTGTAGCTCGCCACATCCAGAAACTCGCCGGCCTCATAGAGCAGCCCCAAGGACAGCGCGCCATACCAGGGCCAGATCGCCATGTCGGCAATGCTGTACTCGCTGCCGGCCATATATTCATGGTCCGCCAGGTGCCGGTCCAGCACATCCATCTGCCGCTTCACCTCCATGGCATAGCGGTTGATGGGATATTCCTGCTTGGTGGGCGCATAGGCATAGAAATGCCCGAAGCCGCCACCCAGGAACGGCGCCGAGCCCATCTGCCAGAACAGCCAGCTCAAGGCCTCCGTCCGCGCCTGATGGCCCTCTGGCAAAAACGCCCCGAACTTCTCCGCCAGATAGAGCAGCATCGCCCCGCTTTCGAAGATGCGCGTGGGCGGATCGGTGGACCGGTCCACCAGCGCCGGGATCTTGCTGTTCGGATTGACCGCCACAAAGCCCGACCCGAACTGATCGCCCGCGCCAATGTTGATCAGCCAGGCATCATATTCCGCCCCACTGTGCCCCGCCGCCAGCAACTCCTCGAACAGCACCGTCACCTTCACCCCATTGGGCGTGCCCAGGCTGTAGAGCTGGAACGGATGCTTGCCGACCGGCAGCTCTTTCTCATGCGTCGGGCCAGCGATGGGCCGGTTGATGGCCGCAAAGCGCCCGCCGCTTTCCTTGTCCCACGTCCACACCTTCGGCGGCACATAATCGCTCATGCTGTCTCTCCTGTCCCCGCCGTTGTGGCCGTGATGCCTGCCCCTGCCAACCCGTCAACCTGACGAGAATTTCTTGGGCGCGGGCAAGGGGAGGGGGCAGCGCCGGTTTTGACAGATATTCCGTTCCTGTCGTGGAAGGGCACTGTTTTCACACGGGTTTCTGGAATTTCGGCCGCTGCACAGTCTCCAGTTGATGCCCATGCCTGACCATGATGACAGTTACTGTCAGTGTAGGACAGGGCAAGGAAGGAGGCCTCCGGCGGGCAGGGACTCGTCCCTGCACCCGGTTGTTTTAGGGCAGCGGTGAACTTTCACGCGGCACCTTGTGCTCAGTTGGGGGCGTGGCGGTGCCGATTGACGTGGTGGGCTTCCCTATTTTCGCTGGGGAACTTCCTTCCTTCTTTCAGAGGACAATTTCCTAATTGCGATAAACTTGTTAACCTTGCGATTGGAGGTTCCGAAATGCCGAAGAATATCAAGCGATTTTCGGGGCTCGACAATCGCCTGAATGAGATTGCTGAGGTGTGCGGCTTGGTTCCTACTGGCTCGCCAGAGTCGATCCGTCTTTCGTGTCACGAGGGACCAAACATGAAATTTACAGGTTGGATGCTTTACAGTTGGGAGGGCAAACCTAACCGTGAAGGACGCTGGCTGGCCTTGGTTCTCTACTCAGTCGAAGGTGGTTTTTGGGTCGCAGCTTCGTCTTGGTGTAGCGACAACAAAGATGAAACCGACATCACACGTGCTCGCGTGGTCGAGACGGTGCGCGATGTGATGGAAGCTTGGGGCTGGCAGAACAGCGCCAAGATCGCCGCCAAGGAACTCAGTTGGGACGTGACGGAATATGTGGGGAGGGCTGGCTGATGTTTAAGACTATGGAAACCGCCCTCATCTGGGCCTGCCTGCCGTTCGTGGCCATCCTCGCTTTGGCGGCTATCCTCAACATGACGTGGGGCTGGTTCGCCATAATTGTGCTGGTGATCCTGTCTCCCATCATCGGAGGCTTCGCCTATGGCTGCTTCCTCGCTGGCCGCGACTGGCGGCGCGATGTGCTGAAGGAGCGAGAGCGGGAGCGCCAGTTGCGCCAGAGTCAAACCCTTCTGGCCCAACAGCCCGACGAGGCAGATGATGTGGCACAAGTGGAGATTGCCGTTATGCCTTCCACTGTTCCTAAGACCGTCGTGCCGCCTCGAAAGCAGCTTCCTTCATCGTTAGGCAATCAATGGAGGGCTACGATCAAATAATGGACTGCGCAGCGTTCGCTGTCACTCCAGAGGCGACTGGGAATTAAGGAGAGGTCAAGTCGGTCCTTCACAATCACGATATGGAAATCAGGAGCTATAATTCTATTTTTTTGGACTAATTCATAACAGCTTAGCCGAACCCCGTGTCAAGCACGGGGTGACGATTGGAATGGTGGGCCAGCCCAAAATGAATGGGTGCAGGGACGAGTCCCTGCCAGCCGGAGGCCACCCTTCACTCTGTAAAAACGAGCCCGAACGCCAAAGGTCAGCAGCGGGCCGCAGGTGTCTCCCCTGCATAGTGCCCGGCGAATGGCGCATGATTGGGTCGTTGCCGCACCTGCGGGCCACGCCTGCCGGCTTGCCAGGGCGTCGGCATGGGGGAATATTTCGCCGGCACAGCGGGAGTGGTGGTGGTGAGTGAGATCCGGATCAGCAAGGAGGATGGGCCGCGGCATGGTCGTTATGTGGCGCGTGTTGTGGGGATTGATGCCGAGGCGGAGCTGGTGTTCACGCATCGCGGCCCTGGCCTGATCAGCGCCGATCACACCGGGGCGCCGGATGCCTTGCGTGGTACCGGTGCGGCGCGGGCGTTGGTGGAGGCGTTGATTGCCGACGCGCGGGCGACGCCGTTTCACATCATCCCGCTCTGCCCGTATGTGCGCGCCCTGTATGGGAAGAACCCGGACTGGCAGGATGTGATGACGGTGGGGCCGGGCGAGGTGCCCTGAGCGGCCGCGCTCAGCCGCGGTGGCGGCCCAGCAGGAAGGCGCGGACGGCCGGATCGGCTGACAGGCCGGCGGCGCGGGTGGCGGCGGCGCGGGCGGCTGCGGGATCGCCCAGGGCAGCGAGTGTATCGGCGCGCGCGGCCCACCAGGGCTGGTGATCGCGGCAGCGTTCGGCGAGTGCATCGAGGGCTGCGAGTGCCGCCGGGGCGGCGCCGGCGGCGGTGAGGGCGGCGGCGCGGGCGATGGCGGCGCCGATGCTGGGGGCCAGCGCCAGCAGCCGGTCATACAGGCCGATCAGCGGCACCGACAGGTCGGCACCGGTCAGGCGCTGCTGGTTGTGCAGGGACTGGATGGCGGCTTCCAGCTGGAAGCGGCCGGGCCGGCCCTGGGCGGCGGCGTGGCGCAGCGCGGCTTCGCCTTCGCGCACCAGGTCGCGGTCCCACTGCCGGACATCCTGCCGGTCGAGCGGGACAAAGCCGCCGTGCGCATCGCGCCGGGCCGGCCGCCGCGCCTCGCACAGCAGGATGAGGGCGAGCAGGCCGGCGTTTTCGGGATCGTCGGGCGCGAGGGTTGCGACCAGCCGGGCGAGGAGGGCCGCCTCGGTGGCCAGAACGGACGCGCGGTCGCCTTCCAGTTGATCCCAGCCCGCCGTGTAGGCGGCATAGATGGCCGTGCGGATGGCGGCGAGGCGGGCCGGGCGTTCGTCGGCAGGCGGCACGGTGAAGGCGATGCCGGCATCGCGGATGCGCGCCTTGGCCCTGACCAGCGCCTGGCCCATGGCGGCGGGCGAGACGAGGAAGGCGGCGGCAATGCGCGCGGCATCGAGCCCCAGCACCACCTGCAGCATCAGCGGCGCCTGCACGCGCGGCGTGATGGCGGGGTGGGTGCAGACGAACAGCAGCATCAGCCGCTCATCGGGAAACTCGGCGTCCGGCGTCTGGGCGCGTTCATCCTCGCGCAGCGCCAGCGACGGGGCGGCGGCCAGCGCGGTGGCGGCGCGGGCGCGGCCATGGCCCAGCTGTCGGCGCGCGACGGTGAGCAGCCAGGCCGGCGGATTGGCGGGCACGCCATCGGTGGGCCAGCGGGCGAGCGCCCGGGCCAGGGCATCGGCCAGCGCGTCTTCGGCGGCGGCGATGTCGCGGCTGTCGCGGGCCAGCAGCGCGATGAGCCGGCCATAGGCGGTGCGTGCCGCCGCTTCTGCTGCTTGCCGGGCGGGATCGCGGGCAGGGGAAGCGGCGGCACCGGCCAAGGCCTTACACCTGATCAGGATCGATGGTGGGGCGCACCTCCACGGATCCATCGACGGCGCAGGGCGCACGGGCCGCCCAGGCCAGGGCGGCATCAAGATCATCGACCTCGATCACCACGAAGCCGCCCAGCTTTTCCTTGGTGTCGGCAAAGGGGCCATCTTCCACCTGCCATTCGCCATCCTTGATGCGCAGCGTGGTGGCGGTGGGCGGCTGCTTCAGGCCCGCGCCGCCACGCATGATGCCGGCGGCACCCATGGCGCCCATATAGGCGCTCCAGGCGCCCCAATAGGCTTCCGGTTCGGATTGCTCGCGCGCCAGATCGGCGGCGGTCTGATAATAGATCAGGGCATACTGCATGACTGAACTCCTTTCGTCCGAACCCGCAGGTCGGGTTCGATCAGATGAGCGCCAGGCAACCCGGATTCAGACAGACGGCCGCAAAAAATCCCGGCCCGCCCTCAATCATCCAGCGCGGCATAGACCATGGTGCGCATTTCCCGCCGCACCGGCCAGGTGCTGGAGGGGATGAGTTGGGTCATGAAGAGGCCGATGAGGTCTTCTTCGGGGTCCACCCAGAAGAAGGTGCTGGCGGCGCCGCCCCAGAAATAGTCGCGGTTGCTGCCGGGCATCAGGGTTCTGGCGGCGGAGAGGGTGGTGGCGAAGCCGAGGCCGAAGCCGACGCCATCATACGCTGCTTCTGAGAAGAGGCTGCGGGAGAGGGCGGCGATGCTGCTGTTGCCGGGCAGGTGGTTGGCGGTCATCAGGTCGAGCGTCTTGCGGCTGATGAGGCGGTGGCCATTGAGGGTGCCGCCGTTGGCCAGCATGCGGGCGAACTGCAGATAGTCGTGCGCGGTGGAGACGAGGCCGCCGCCGCCGGAAATGAAGCTGGGCGGTTTGAGGTAGGAGGAGGCAAGCGGGTCATCCTGCAGGCTGATGGTGCCGGTTTTGGTGGGTTGGTAGCAGGCGGCGAAGCGGTGTTGCTGGCCCTCGCGGACGTGGAAGCCGGTGTCTGCCATGCCCAGCGGCGCGAAGATTTCCTCTGCCAGATAGTGTTCGAACGGGCGGCCGGAGACGAGCTGGACGAGCCAGCCGAGGACGTCGGTTGCGACCGAATAGTTCCAGGCCTCACCGGGCGAGAATTCCAGCGGCAGCCTGGCGAGCGCCTGGATCATGCCCTCCAGCGTGCCGGCCTTCTCGATCTCGCCGATCTTCTCGCGGCGATAGGCTTCATCGACGTTGGTTCTGAGCTGAAAGCCGTAGGTGAGGCCGGCGGTGTGGCGCAGCAGGTCCACCACCTGCATCGGGCGGGCGACGGGCTTGGTCTGGAAGCCCACCTTGTGCGTGCCGGCGACATAGACGCCGAGATTCTTCCACTCCGGGATAAATTTGTGCACCGGATCATCGAGGGCGATGAGGCCGCGCTCCACCAGCATCATCAGCGCGACCGACGTGATGGGCTTGGTCATCGAATAGATGCGGAAGATCGTGTCTTCGCGGCACGGCACACCGCGTTCGACATCGGCGAGGCCCTGCACGCCCAGGTGCGCGACCTCGCCATGGCGGGCGACGAGGGTGAGGGTGCAGGGCAAGCGGCGGGTGGCGATGTATTTCTCGGCCAGGAAGGCATCGAGCCGGGCGAGGCGGGTGGGGCAGAAGCCCAGCGTGTCGGTCATTGGCCTTGTCCCCCCTTGGCGGCGTTCAGAAGGTCGGCTGATCATATTTGCGCGGCGCGATTTCCTTGTGGAGCGCGATGATCGCATCGGAACCGGCGGTCTTGTAGAGGCCGGGGACGAGGCCATGGATGAAGCATTTCAGGCTGGCGACGAACAGGCGGCTGCCCACGCTGAAGGCGGCGCCCAGGTGCTCGCCATAGCTTTCGTTCACGCAGCGCGGGTGTTCAAGGAACAGCCGGTCGATCATTGGGGGGGCCTCGCTCTTGGTGATTCCGTCGCGGCCATAATGGCGGCGGCGCTGCCGGGGGGCAACCGGTTGCCGGCGCCCCCCACCCCACCCGGCGCCGGAAAGCCGGGTTGGGGGTCGGCGGCTTTCCGGCGCCCCACAAGGGTGGTGGGCGTTGAGGGGTTCGAACCCCCGACCCTCTCGGTGTAAACGAGATGCTCTACCGCTGAGCTAAACGCCCGCAGTGGCGATAGTCGGGGCAGCGCTGTGGAGCAAGAGCGGACATTTTCGGTGTTGCTGCAATGCAACAGCGCCGCCCCAAACACGTTGGGCTGGCAGCAATCATGAACCGGCCATGAAGCCGTAACAGAAGTGTCACACATCATCGGCACAGGCCGCTGCAATCCAAGGCCGACGGGGTCGAGTCCCGCGGCTCGTTCGTCATCAAACATCTGCCAGCAGCCACAGGGGATATCAGATGCGTCATCTTCGTCTTGGTGTTGCGCTTGCCGCGCTTGTCGTTCCGGCCGTGGTGGCCCAGGCCCAGGAAGTCAGCTCGGCGATTTCGGGCAGCGTGCTCGGCGCCGATGGCGCGGCGGTGTCCGGCGCCAAGGTCGAGATCCTGCACGTGCCGACCGGCACCCGGGTCATCGTGACGTCCGATGCGGAAGGCCGATTCACGGCATCGGGTCTGCGCGTGGGCGGTCCCTTCTCTGTCACCATCACCGCCGAAGGCTATCAGGGCCAGACCGTGGAAGGCATCAACACCGCCGCTGGCGACAATTTCAGCGTGGCGGCCACGCTGGAAGCGTCCGATGTGGCCGGCACCATTGTCGTATCGGCCAGTTCGCTGCGCCGTTCCGGCGTGGTGGCCACCGGTTCGGCCAGCGTGTTTTCGGCCAAGGATCTGGCCTCCATCACGTCGGTGAACCGCGACATCCGCGATGCCGCCGCCCGCGATCCGATGACCGCGTTCGATCCGGTGCTGCGCGGCGTGTCGATCGCCGGCGCTTCGGCGCGTGCCAACCGCTTCACCATCGATGGTGTGTCGGTGCAGGACGATTTCGGTCTGAACCTGGGCGGTCTGCCGTCGCTGCGTGGCATCGTGTCGCTTGAAGCCATTGCCCAGCTCGCGATCAAGACGGCGCCGTTCGACGTTGGCCAGGGCAATTTCACCGGCGGCGCCATCGATGCGGTGCTGAAGTCGGGCACCAACGACTATCATGCCGTGGCCTATGGCGTGCTGGGCGGCGCGAACCTCACTGGCCGTGAACTGCGCGGCGCCGTGGTGCCGCGCGCGCTGCCGTTCCGCAACTATGGCTTCTTCGCCTCCGGCCCGATCATCAAGGACAAGCTGTTCGTTGCGCTGAACTATGAGCGGCTGACCGAAGGCAGCCAGCTGATCGCGTCGGGCATCGCGGGCGAAGGTTTCGCCAACGCCATCCCCAACATCGGTGCGGCCGGCAATGCCGACGATCGTCCGATCGTCGATGGCATCATCGCCACCACCAACAGCCGCTATGGCTATGATCCGCTCAACACATTCCAGCAGGAGACCGAGCGCGACCGCAAGATCTCGGGCAAGATCGACTGGAACATCACCGAAGGCCAGCGCTTCTCGTTCACCTACATCGATCACTTCAACTCGGTGCCGCTGCCGGGTGGCGGGTCCAGCAACTCGAACACCACGCCGAACGTCGGCCTGAAGACCAACAGCTATGAAGGCACGGAATCGACCAAGGTCTACACCGGCCAGCTCAACTCGCAGTGGACCGACAATCTGTCGACCGAGCTGCGCGTGTCCTACCGCGACTATGTGCGCGGCCAGGTGGGTTACAATGATCAAGGCTTCGGGCAGTTCCAGGTCTGCACCAACCCGACCAGCATCATCACCGGCACCAGCCCGACCAACAACAACATCAACTGCGGCGTCAATGCCCGCGTGACGTTCGGGACCGACAGCTTCCGCCAATCCAACGAGCTGGCGACCAACAATCTGAACTTCCAGTTCAACATGCGCTACAATGCTGGCAACCACCGCCTCAAGTTCCAGGTGGAAGGCGTGCGCCAACAGGTCAACAACCTGTTCGTGCCCAACAGCCGCGGCAACTTCTATTTCGATTCGATTGCCGATTTCAACGCCGGCAATGCCAATCGCGTGACGTTCGCCAACTCGATCGATGGCGATCCGCGCTCCGGGGGTCTGGCCCGGTTCTCGCTCTATTCCTACGCCTTCGGCCTGCAGGACGAATGGAAGATCTCCGACAGCTTCACGGCACTGATCGGTGCGCGCTTTGATGCCTTCTCGTTCGATGAAAGCCAGATCGCCTTCAATCCGAACTTCGTGTCCCGCTATGGCTTCCGCAACACGGCTTCGATCGACGGGGTGTCGGTGTTCCAGCCGCGGATCGGCTTCAACTGGAAGCCAAATGATCGCACCCGCGTGTCGGGCGGCGCCGGCATCTTCAGCGGCGGCGTGCCGCTGGTGCTGTTCTCCAACAGCCTGGCCAACGACGGCATCCGCATCAACACCATCGATCTGGAACGCCAGTTCGTGGCAGGGGTCGCCACCGGCAACTTCATTGATCGCAACAACGTCGGCACACCCAGCCCGGCCTTGCAGGCCCAGATCAATGCCGCCGGTGCGGCGGCGCTAAACAATGTCGATGGCTTCGGTCTGCAGACCAACCCGGTCGTCAACCAGTATCTGGGGACCAACCTGTCGTCGGTGGCGCAAGCCACCACCAACACCGTGGACCCCAACTTCCGCATGAACTCGGTGGTGCGCGCCAACCTCAGCGCCGAATATGTCGCCGATTTCGGTTTCCTGGGTGATGGCTGGCAGCTGCGCGCCGACGTGGCCCACACGTGGAACCGCAACAGCTACACGATGATCGACCTGCGCGCGATCCCGAACGGCACGCTCCCCGATGGCCGCCCGCGCTACCAGGGGCTCAATGGCAGCGCCGGCAACGACCTGCAGCTCACCTCGCGCAGCGGCGGTGTCTCGTTCGTGGCTGCCCTGTCGATCGCCAAGGAGTGGACGAACGGCCTCTCCATCCAGGCGGCCTATACGCGCAGCCGTGTGACCGACTTCCTGTCGGACACCGGCGGCACCACGGCGGCCGGCTCCTACAACGTCGTCGTGCGTGATCCCAACCAGCCGGATATCGCCACCTCCACGCTGCAGACCGGCAACCAGGTGCGCCTGACCATCAACTACAGGAAGGCGCTGTTCGGCGACAACGAGACCAACTTCCAGATCTTCGGTCTCTATCGCCAGGGCCGTCCGTACAGCTTCACCATGACCGATCCGGCCCCCGGCCGCGGCAATGTGTTCGGCACCACCGGCGGCAACCGCTATCTCCTCTATGTGCCCAACCTGGCCAATCTGCAGATCCCCACCGGCACCGCCTCGGTGGTCACGCAGATCGATCCGATCGTGCAGTTCCAGGGCACGCCGGCCCAGCTGCAGGCCTTCCGGGACTTCGTGCTGGGATCGGAACTGGCCGATTTCCAGGGCCAGATCGCGCGTCGCGGCATCGCCCGCAACCCCGATTGGTACACGGTCAACCTGCACATCTCGCAGCAGGTGCCCCTGTTCGTCGGCCGCAGCAAGCTGACCGTGTTTGCCGACATGGAGAATTTCCTGAACCTGCTCAGCGACAAGTTCGCCTTCCGCGAACTGCCGGGCCGTGCCCAGCAGGCGCGCCTCGTCGAAGTGGCCTGTCTCAATGCGGCCGGCACGGTGATCGGCTCGACCGGCAGCGGCACCTCGCTCACCACGCCGTGCGCCTCGTACCGCTTCTCGAACTTCCAGAACCCGGTGTTCGAAAACTTCCAGCGCCAGTCGCTGTGGGCGCTGCGTGTTGGTGCCCGCGTGGAGTTCTGAGCGCAGTCAGGCGTGCCGGTAACGCGCAGCGTTACCGGCGGACTCTGACAAGCTCGGCCAGCGAAAGGAAAAGGCGGCCTCAACAGGCCGCCTCTTTCTGTTCGTCTGACCCCGGATCAAGTCCGGGGCAGGCCTTGCGGCTTTGCCGCGCCCCTTCCTTCCTCCCGCCCCTTCAATACACGTCCCGCCGCTCCAGGTTCGCCTCCACCTCGGCCTTCGTCAGCCACAGGGTGCGGAAGCGCTTCTCGCTCAGCGCGGAAAGTTGATCGCTGCGATGGCTGGTGCCGGGCTGGCTGGCATTGCCATAGCTCATGGTGGCGATGGCCTTGATGGGCGTCGAAAATTCGATGAGGTTGACCCAGGTCTCGCCCGCTTGCGGCACGCGCCTGCCATCCTTCCAGGGCCCCCACGTGATGGTGCGGAACAGGCCCAGCCCGCCCAGCCCGCCGTGGCCGGAGGCCGAAGCCTCTTCCCCGGCGGCAAAGCGCGACACCTCGCCATAGGCCGGGTCGATGCGGCCGTGGCGTGCGGTCACCGCCTGCGCCGCGGCCTTCAGCATGGCGACGGCGGCGGCCGGATCGCGGATGCCGGCGGGCGTGTCCACCGGATCATCCAGCGTCCAGCGCCGGACGAAGTTGGACTGGTCGCCAAGGCCCGGGCCGGCAAAGCGCGTGGCCCATTCCTCGAACAGGATGGCGGCACGGCTGTCCGCCTCGAAGCGGTTGTCCCAGCCGGCGAGCAGGTCGCGCGCGGCCATGACCTCGGGGTCCGTGCTGGTCGCCGCTGCCACCAGCAGGTCGCCCTTCATCCGCTCCGCCAGCAGGCTGGTGGTGGAAAGCTTGCGGCGCGTGAACTCGGCAAAGGACAGCCTGTCGCTGCCGGCCAGCAGCCGCGCCGACATCTGGGCTCTGAGGCTCATCGGCATGTCGGCCGCGACATGGGCCGGATGATCCTTCGGGTCGATCACGCGCGGCAGGCTGTTTACCCAGGGCGTGTCGTTGGCATTCTGGACGAAGCCGCCGGGCGGATCGAGCGTCTTGGGCAGCGCCTCATAGGGCTCGATCTCGGTCCAGATCAGGTCGCTGCGGTTGCCGGGCACCAGGCCGGACCAGAAGGCGTGGCTTCCCCCGGTCTTGTGACGGGGCAGGATGCCGTTGGAGATGTGGAAGGCATGGCCGGCCCGGTCGGCATAGACGATGTTGAAACTGGGGATCTGCAGGCGTTTCAGGGCCGCTTCGAAACCGGCGAAATCCTGCGCCTTGCCCATGTCCAGATAGGCCTGGAGCACGCCGGGGCGATCGAGGCCGGCAACGCGGATGGCGACCGCCTCGCCGCCCACGTCGAACACCGGCCCGTGCACGCTGTAGCGCTGCTCGAACGACTCGCGCTTCAGTTTGCCGTTCGGCTGGCGCACCCACAGCGCCTTGGTTTCGCGGCGGAACATCGCCAGCTTGCCATCCAGCAGGTAACCTCCCGGGGCCAGTTCGAGGCGATATCGGGTGGCACCCAGCATGTTGTTCACCGTGTTGGTGAAACCCAGGTTGGTGTTGAAGGCAAAGCGCAGTACCGGCAGGCCGACCTGCGTGGCGCCATAGACGCTGTAGCCGGGCGCCGTGATCTGCGCCTCGTAATATGTGAGCAGCGAGGGCGCCCACGGCAGGTGCGGGTTGGCGAGCAGCATGGCCGCGCCACTTTCCGAACGCTGCGGCATCACCGCCCAGGCGTTGGAGCCGCCAGCATCGCCATCGCCCCCATCGCCGATGGCGGTGGGGCCGGGCGCGGCGGGCGGGCTGAGCATCCGCGCCATCGGGGCGACATAGAGAAACTGCATCAGCCGGTGGGCATGGGCCATCACGTCGAGGCCGGTGATGGGCAGAACGCGCTTCAGTTCGGCGGGCACATGATCCGGATGGGCGGCGATCCAGGCATTGATGCCGGCCGCGAAGGCATCGAGGTTGGCGCGCATCTGGGGTGTCTGCGCCTTGTACCAGGCTTGCGCGCGCACGGGTACATCATGGGCGATCAGGTAGCGATCGAGTGGGGCGTATTCGGCGCCCCAATATTCCGCCGCCCGCGCCCGGCTCTCGCCATACATCTTCAGCAGGATGTTGCCGTGGCTGGCCGCCTGCGCCCAGCCGAAGCCCTTGAAGGCGCCGGCCTCGCTGTCGGCGTGGATGTGGGGCACGCCATAGCTGTCCCACAGCACTTCATCGGCAACAACAGGCGAGCCACCGAGCAGCAGCAGTGCGAACAGGGCGGGCTTCATCGGGGCCTCACTTCTTCAGATAGCGGTTATACCAGTCGATCACGGCAAGGTTGGATTGCAGCCACTGGCTGGGCCGGCCCATGCCGTGATTGGCTTCGGGCAGGCGCACCATCATCGCCGGCACGCCGCGGGTCAGCAGGGCCTGGTAATAGGCTTCGGTCTGGGCGATGGGCGTGCGGTAATCGGCTTCACCGGTGATCAGGATGGTGGGGGTGTTCACCTTGCCGACCAGGCTGAAGGTCGAGCGCCGCCAATAGAGATCGCGGTTGTCCCACGGGTTGCCGACCACCCAGTTGCCCATGGTGAGCGCGGTCAGGTCGCTGGTCAGGCCCTGGATCGACCAGTCGGTGACCGGGCGCAGCGCAGCCGCCGCATTGAAGCGGCCCGTCTTGGCCGTCGCGAAGGTGGTGAGCACACCGCCGCCCGAGCCGCCGCCGATGAACTGGTTCCTGGCATCGGCCCAGGGGCGCTTCAGCACCTCGTCCACCCCCGCCATCAGGTCGTCATGGTCGGGGCCGGGATATTCGCCGCCATATTCCGGCGTGATGCCGTTGGCGAATTTCTCGCCATAACCTGTTGAACCGCGCGGGTTTGACCACAGCACGACATAGCCCGCGGCCGCATAGAGCTGGTGGGTGATGGAGAAATAGGGGCCATAATCGCCGTTGGGGCCACCGTGAATTTCCAGCGCCACCGGCCATTTGCGCGCCGGATCGAAGTCTGGCGGATACTGGATCCAGCCTTCGATGGTGAGGCCATCGGGGGCCTTCCAGGTGAGGCGTTCCATGGCGCCGATCTGCTTTTCGGCGCGCCAGCCTTCATTGAAGTCGATCCTGCCGATCATCTTGCCGGCCTTCATGACGCCCAGCGCGGCAGGGCGATCGGCCTCCACGGTGGTGAAGCCATGCACGCCTGCGCCCTCATCCCATGCCCCGCCAGAGGAGGGCAGATAGAGGCGCGTGCCGCCGATGGCCGGCACGGCCATGCGCGATGCGCCGCCGTTCACCGGCAGCCTGGCCACGCGCGTGTAGCCGGCATCACCATAAAGAACGTGCAGCGCCTTGCCGTCCGGCGTCCAGCGGAAGTCCCCCACCGGCCGGTCGAGCGCGGCGGTGAGGTTGGTGGGCGTGCCGCCCGCCACCGGCCGCAGCCAGAGCGCGGGCTGGCAATAGAATTTCGTCGTCCTGGGGCAACCGGTCCACGCCAGCCAGCGGCCATCGGGGGACAGTTGCGGGCCGCGCTCACCGCCGTCGATGTCGGTCAAGCGTTCCGGCGTGCCGCCAGCGGCCCCGATGCGATAGAGATCGGTCTCGCCGGCGATGCGATCATTGCCCGGACGCACGGCGGCGGCATAGACGAGGCTCTGCCCATCCGGCGCCCAGTCGGCCCCGCCTTCGATCTGGTCGGCGTCGCCCTTGGTCAGCTGGGTTGCCGTGCCACCACTGGCGACCACCACGAACAGATGATCGGCGCCGGCCTTGATGTAGCCGCCATCGTTGGTGCGATACTGCCAGTCGGTGATGACGCGCGGTTCGGGCGCCCAGGTGGCCCCGGCGGGCTTTTCGGGCATGCCGGGCACCTTGGGCATCGGCGCCTCGACGCGGGCAATGAAGGCGATGCGCGTGCCATCGGGGCTCCACACGGGGCTGCGCGGCGCGACGGCCCCGCTGGTGATCGGCCTGCCGACGCCTTCGGTCACGTCCATCACCCACAGCTGCGGCTTGCCCAGAAAGGGCGCGACATAGGCGATGCGCTTGCCATCGGGCGCCCAGGCCAGGCCCGAGGCGCCGACCTGTGATGGAATCAGCAGGCGCTTGTCGAGGCTGGCCTTGCCGACGCTCGCCAGCCACCATTCGGTGATGCGCCTGTCGGTCTGGATGTCGAACTGCATGCGCGTGAACAGCACGTGCGCGCCATCGGGCGACACGTCGACCGCGTCGGTCATGCTGATGCGATAGAGGTCGGCCGGTTCGAAGGGCGTCGCGGCCAGGGCTGCAGAACTGGCGGACGTGCTGGCCAGCAGCGCCGCGGCAAGAAGGGCGATCTTCATCGATGTCCTGTCGTTTTCCCAAGGCAGATTGCAAAGGCTAGCAAGGGCAGACTGGGCTGAACAGAGAGGACCCTTCGATGACCATCAGTTTTGATGACTGGCGGGCGCGTTCGCCCTTTTACGACGAGACCCACGAGGCGGTGGCTCAGAGCGTGCGCCGGTTCATGGCGGCCGAAGTGGTGCCCCATATCGACCGCTGGGAAACCGAAGGCGAACTGCCGCGCGAACTGCACAGGAAGGCCGCCGCCGCCGGCATCCTGGGCCTCAATTATCCGGAAGAATATGGCGGGCATTCCGAAGGCTTCACCGTGTTTCACGGCATGACCCAGTCCGAAGAGCTGGCTGCCGCCGGCGCCGGCGGGCTGGGCGCCAGCCTGATGACGCACGGCATCGGCCTGCCGCCGATCCTGGCGCTGGGTTCGGACGAGATGAAGCGCCGTATCGCGCCGGAGGTGCTGTCGGGCGAGAAGATCATCAGCCTGGCCATAACCGAGCCTTCGGGCGGTTCGGACGTGGCGCAGCTGAAGACCCGCGCCGAGAAGGTGGGCAACAAATATGTCGTCAACGGCAGCAAGATGTTCATCACCTCGGGCATGCGCGCCGATTACATGACCGTGGCGGTGCGCACCGGCGGGCCGGGGATGGCCGGCATCTCGCTGATGCTGATCGAGACGGATCGGCCTGGCGTGTCCCGCACCAGGCTCGACAAGATGGGCTGGCGCTGTTCGGACACGGCGGCCGTCCATTTCGACAATGTCGAGGTGCCGCCGGAGAACCTGATCGGGCCGGAGAACGGCGGCTTCATCGGCATCATGCGCAACTTCAATTCCGAGCGGCTGGGCATGGCGCACGGCTGCTGCGCGATGGCGCGCGTGGCCCTGAAGGAAGCGATGGACTGGGCACAGACCCGCGAGACGTTCGGCAAGACGCTGGGCGCCCACCAGTCGATCCGCATCAAGCTTGCCGATTGCGCCCGCCAGATCCAGGCGACGCAGGCCTGGGTGGACCTGTGCGCCCACCAGCACATGCACGGGAAAGGCGTGCCGGCCGATTATGCCATGCTGAAGGTGCAGGCGACGCGCATGCTGGAACATGTGGTGCGCGAGGCGGCGCAGGTGCTGGGCGGCGCCAGCTACGTCACCGGTTCGAAGATCGAGCGCATCTACCGCGAGGTGCGGGTGAACGCCATCGGCGGCGGATCGGAGGAGATCATGCTCGATCTCGCCGGCCGGCAGCTGGGAATTGGCTGATCCGCTGTCTCAGGAATGGTGCGCACCGACTGTTGGATAGATTTCCAGTTCGGCGATGCGGGCATGGGCGGGCAGATCGACAATATAAAGGAAGGCGCGGGCAATATCTTCAGGCCGCAGCGCGTCGGGCTTTGGCGCAGTGAAGAAGGGGGTTTCTACCATGCCGGGATCGATGCTGGTTACCCTAGCGCCATGGCCAATCAATTCGTTGGACAGATTCTTCGCATAGCCGCGGATGAACCATTTGGTCGCGCTGTAGACCGAGCCCGACAGCGCGACATGGCCGGCCTGCGAGCCGATGAGGATCAATTGCCCGCGTGACGCCTTGAGGTGCGGGATCGTCAGCTTGCAGGTCACGGTCACGGCGAAATTGTTCACCATGATCATCTCGTGGAAATTCTCGATCTCGCCCCGTTCGGTGCCGACTGCGGTGGCGCCCAAACCGGCATTGGCGAACACCACATCCAGCCCGCCATAATGCGCGACCGCTGTTGCTACCATGGCATGCTGGGCCGCAGGGTCGCGGACATCACAGGGGATCGCAAGGGCATGATCGGGGCCCAGTTCGTCCACCAGCGCGGCCAACTTGCTGGTGGAGCGGGCGGCCAGCGCGACGCGATTGCCGGCGGCCACTGCCGCCCGGGCGCAGGCCGCGCCAATGCCGGACGAACCGCCTGTGATCAGGATGGTTTTAATGTGCCGCGTTTCCTATGATCAGTCTGACCAACCTTGTACCGGTTGCGTGAACAGGGTCAATCGTGTGGCCAGGAGGCCAGTCAGGGATTGCACCAGTCGCAACTGGCCGGGCTGGCGGCCGTCACGCCATCGGGGCGCGGGCGAGTCTCGCTGTGGCCGCAGGCGGCGCAGCCATCGATGATCGCCATCACGCCCTGGGTGGCGATCCCACACGCGGCGCAGGGCAGCCCGCGCAGCACGTCGACCTGCCCGAAGCCGGGGCAGGCGCAGGCCGGGCAAAGCGTGCCCAGCCGCGCCGCCAGCCGGCCGGCAAGCGCGCGGATCGCCGCCATGCGGGTGGGGTTCAGATGGGCGCGCATGTCGGTTTCCAGGCGGTTGCCGGGCCAGGCAAGGCCTGAAAGCCTGTCCATGTCGGCGACGCCGGTGGCCAGCACGGCGCCATCAGGGCCCTTCACCACCAGCGCGTGGGCCGGAAAGCCGATGCGGGCGAGAAACGGCGCGAGGTCCATGCCATCAGCCACGTCAAGATGCGCGAAGTTGGTGCGCCGCGAGACCGAGGACAGGGTGAGTTCAAGGCCGCGCGCCGCGTCGATGAAGGCCAGGGTTTCGACCCCGCCAGCGCCGAAGGGCAGCCACGGGTGCGGGCCGAAACTGCCTTCGCTGGCGAGGCCGAGTTGCAGGCCGGTGGCCGCCATCCCGGCGCGCGCCTTGGCCAGCGCGGTTTCACCTGCGGTGCCGGTGCGGGGGCGCGTGCCGGTGAAGGTGCCGAACGCATCGGTGTCGATGGCGATGGGCTCGACGACGAGGCCGAGGCGCCGCAGCAGGGGCGGCGCCAGCGCCCGTTCCTTGCCATGCTGCGTCGCCAGCGCGACCCGCTGGCCGCTGTAGGGATGTTCAGCCGACAAGGCGCCAATCAAGCGTCTCGCCGGCGTGGAAGGGCACGACCTCGGTGCCGGCGGCGGGCAGGCGGGCGGGAACCGGGGTGACGACGCGTTCCAGCGTGATGACATCCTCGTTCAGCGGCAGGCCATAGAAGCGCGGGCCAAATTCGCTGGCGAAGCCTTCCAGCCTGTCCAGCGCGCCTTCCTCCTCGAATGTCTTGGCATAGCTCTCGATGGCGAAGGGCGCGTTGTAGATGCCGGCGCAGCCGCAGTCGCTCTCCTTGGCCTCGATGCCATGGGGGGCGCTGTCGGTGCCCAGGAAAAACTTGGGATTGCCGCTGGTGGCCGCGGCGCGCAGGGCCTGGCGGTGCAGCTCGCGCTTGGCGACCGGCAGGCAATAGAAATGTGGGCGGATACCGCCGTCGAACATGGCATTGCGGTTGATGGCCAGGTGATGCGGCGTGATGGTGGCGGCGATGGTGGGGCCGCTGGCGGCCACGAAGTCCACCGCATCCTTCGTGGTGATATGTTCGAAGACGATCTTCAGCGCGGGGAAATCGCGGACGACATTCTTCAGGACGCGTTCGATGAACACCGCCTCCCGGTCGAACACGTCGACATTGTGATCGGTCACCTCGCCGTGGATGAGGAGCGGCATGCCGATGCGCTGCATGGCCTCCAGCGCCTTGTGGATGTGGCGCACATCGGAAACGCCGGCGGCGCTGTTGGTGGTGGCGTGCGCCGGGTAAAGCTTGGCGGCGGTGAAGATGCCCTGTGCGTGACCGCGCACCAGCTCGTCGGGGTCGATATGGTCGACGAGATAGCAGGTCATCAGCGGCTCGAAGCGGATGCCGGGCGACACGGCGGCGCGGATGCGGTCCCGGTAGGCAGCGGCAGCCGCCGCGGTGGTCACCGGCGGCTTCAGGTTGGGCATCACGATGGCCCGGGCGAACTGCCGCGCGGTGGCATCTGCGACGGCGGTCAGCATCGGGCCATCGCGAAGGTGCACGTGCCAGTCATCAGGGCGGCGCAGGGTGAGGCGTTGGGGCAGAGCGGTCATGACCAAGGCCGATACGCCGAAGCGCCGTCCGGGGAAAGCCCCGCTGCAGGGCTCGGGCAAAACCCGCTCAGGGACAATGCGTAAAGCTTTCGCCGGCGCCCGGCGCGATAAGGGAGCGGGGATGGCAGGTGGCGCGAAGAGCGGTGAACAGGCTGGGTTCGTATGAAGAATATTCTGGTTCACATTCATGATGATGATGAACAGGAGGCACGGCTGGGGGTGGCGATCGACATCGCCCGGCAGAATGATGGCCACCTGAGCTGCGTGCAGGTAACGCCGGTGGAGGCCTTTGGCGGCGATCCCTATGGCGGCCTGTTCGGGATGGCCGCCCTCATCGACACCATCCACGATCAGGACAAGGCACTGCGCGTTGTGACCGAACGGCGGCTGGCTGGCGAAGGGGTGCCATGGGACTGGCGCTGCTTTGATGGCAATGTCGTCGAAACGCTCATCGAACAGGCGCTGCTGGCCGATGTCGTCGTCCTCAGTCAGCCGTCTGCGTCACGGCGCGGCCGCCCGCCGGCGGCGATCGTCGGTGATGTCGTGCTCTATGCCCGCTGCCCGGTGCTGATGGTGCCGCAGGGGCAGGGGCGGATCGACCTGTCGGGCCCGGTGCTGGTGGCCTGGAACGGCTCGGGCGAGGCCGCCCATGCGCTGCGCCTTGCCCTGCCCGGGCTGAAGCGGGCGGCGGCCGTGCACATCGTGGAGGTGAGTGACGAGACCACCAGCCTGCCCGCGACCGAGGCGGCGCAGTGGCTGTCGCGCCACGGGGTGATGGCAGACGTGCACGAATGGCCGGCCAAGGGGCGCCGCATATCGGTGGCGCTGCTCCATGCCGCCAGCGAACTGGGCGCCACCGCGATGGTGATGGGCGCCTATGGCCACAGCCGGCTGCGCGAGACCGTGCTGGGCGGCGTGACGCGCGAGTTGATCGCGACCAGCACCGTGCCCCTGCTGATGGCGCATTGAGCGACGCCAGACACCCGATTTCAATTGATGGGCGTTGAATTCAGCGGCATTTGCGGCAGTATCGGCGACGCGATGTGTCCCTTTCTCGACAGCAAGGCCGCCGGCCGGCACGGCACTGGCGCTTCCCTGCCCGACAGCAGCGAGGCCCTTCAGCGCACCATCCTGGCCACGGTGCCCGATGCCCTGATCGTCATCGACGAGGCCGGTTCCATCCTGTTGTTCAGCGATGCCGCGCGCCGCATGTTCGGCTATGAGACGGACGAGGTCATCGGCCAGAACGTCAAGCTCCTGATGCCCAATCCCGACCGGGACCGGCACGATGACTATATGCGCCACTACATGGAAACCGGAGAGGCGCACGTCATCGGCATCGGGCGCGTCACCACGGCGCGGCGGCGCGATGGCAGCACCTTTCCGATCGAACTGGCCGTGGGGGAATCGCGATCGGACGATGGCCGGCTGTTCACCGGCTTCATCCGCGATCTCACCGAGATCCAGCGCGCCGAGCGCCGGCTGAATGATCTGCAGACCGAGCTGTCGCACATCAGCCGCGTATCGGCGATGGGCAGCCTGGCCAGTGCCCTTGCGCATGAGCTGAACCAGCCGCTCACCGCCATCGCCAGCTACGCCGAAGGCGCGCGCGCCCTGCTGGGGGAGGACGGCACGCCCAGCGGGGACAATCTGGACATGGTGCGCGAGGCGCTCGGCGAGGCCAGCGCCCAGGCGTTGCGCGCCGGCCAGATCGTGCGCCGCCTGCGCGAGTTCATCAGCCGCGGCGAGAGCGAGAAGCGGGTCGAAAAGCTGCGCCGGCTGGTGACCGAGGCGGCCGCGCTGGCCATGACCGGCACCGGCCAGACCGGCATCGATTTCGAGATCAGGCTCGACCCGTCGGTGGACCTGGTGATCTGTGACCGTATCCAGATCCAGCAGGTGCTGCTCAACCTCATCCGCAATGCCGTGGAGGCGATGCAGCGTTCCCCCCGCCAGCAGCTGGAGGTGCGCAGCCGGCCGTTCGGGCCCAGGGGAACGTCAGGCGGGCTGGTCGAGGTGGTGGTGTCCGACAGTGGCCCTGGCCTGTCGCCCGAGATTGCCGCGGTGCTGTTCCAGCCCTTCAACACCTCAAAGGAGAAGGGGATGGGGCTTGGCCTGTCGATCAGCCGCACGATTGTCGAGGCCCATGGCGGCCGTATCTGGGCCGAGCCGTCCGACTATGGCGGAACCGCCTTTCACTTCACCCTGGAACTAGCCGAGGAGCCACAGGATGGCTGACGCCAATCTGCATCAGCGTGTCTATCTGGTCGATGATGAGGCCGCGGTGCGCCGCTCGGTCGGCTTCATGCTGAAGACGTCGGGCTATGACGTCGAGAGCTTCGAATCCGGGGAGGCCTTTCTGAAGGCGGCGGCGCAGCTGGCGCCGGGCTGCGTGCTGCTGGATGTGCGGCTGGGCGGCATGGACGGGCTGGCCGTGCAGCAGGCACTGAAGGATCGCGGCATCATTCTGCCGGTGGTGATCATCACCGGCCATGGTGACGTCGCGCTGGCGGTGCGGGCGATGAAGGCGGGCGCTGTCGATTTCCTCGAAAAGCCCTTCGAGAAGGCGGCTCTGGTCACCAGCATCGAGAATGCATTGAGGCGCAACGAAGGCCGCGAGGAACTGGCCCGCATGGCCGAACAGGCACGGGCGCATCTGAATGCGCTGACGCCGCGTGAACGCGATGTGCTGAACGGCCTGGTCGACGGCCAGTCGAACAAGGTGATTGCCTATGACCTGGGCATTTCCCCGCGCACCGTGGAAATCCACCGCGCCAACCTGATGTCGAAGCTGGGCGTCAACAGCCTGTCGGACGCGTTGAAGATCGCCTTTACCGCCCGCATGGGGGAACTTGCCGGCGCTGCCCCGCCAGCGGAAGGCTGAGCCGGCAGATCCCTATGGGCGCTTCGTGCGTGTGCAGCCCACGTGGCAGGCGATGTCGCAGTCGCGCACTGGCGGCTGGCCAGGGGTGGGGAGGGTGCGGCCGGCACACGACATCACCATCTGCAGGTGCGCGCGGGCCGGCAGGCTTGCGGCCGCCAGCATCAGGGCCAGCAAGGCGGGCAGGAAGGCCGCGGGATCGGCCCGCAGCCAGGCCAGCGCCCGGCGTTGGTCAGGGCGCTTCGCGGTCATGGTCAGCCTCGTCCTCGATCAGGATGCGCAGGGCGGCACCATCAAGATCATCGAATTGCCCGCGCCCGACCGCCCAGAAGAAGGCGAACAGGCCAACAAGTCCCAGGCCCAGCGCCACCGGGATCAGCAGCAGGATGCCATTCATCGTGCCGCTCCCTTCAGGCGCAGCGCATTGGCGACGACAAGGATGGAGGACCCCGACATGGCCAGCGCGGCGATGAGCGGCGTCACCTGCCCCGCGATGGCGAGCGGCACGGCGATCGCATTATAGGCGATGGCGAGGGCGAAATTCTGCCGGACGATGGCCTGCGTGGCGCGCGCCGCCCGGATGGCGATGGCGACGGGGGCCAGGCTGGCGCCCAGGAACACCGCATCGGCGGCGTTGCGGCTGGCATCGGCCGCCGAACCCGGCGCCAGGCTGACATGGCCGGCGGCCAGCGCCGGGCCATCGTTCAGGCCATCACCCACCATCAGCACCTTGCGGCCCTGATCGGCAAGCTGCCGGACCTCGGCCAGCTTGTCCGCCGGGAGCAGGCCGCCGCGGGCCGGGATGGCCAGGCTGGCCCCGATGTCGGCCACTGCGTCCGGCCGGTCGCCCGACAGGATGCGGGCCGGGGCGCCCAGCGCGGCCAGCGCCGAGATGGTTTCGGCCGCATCAGGACGCAGCGGATCGACAAAGCGGATGAGGATTTCGGGCGCATCGCCCACGGTCAGTGCGGCGGCCATGCCTGCGCCGGCTGCGCTGACTGGTCGGCCCAGCCGCACGGCCTTGCCCTGCCACTGGCCCGATATGCCCTCGCCCGGTGTCTCGGTGACCAGCGTGACGCGTTCGGGCCGCGTTCCGGCCGCGGTCAGCGCGGTGCGCAGCGCTTCGGACAGCGGGTGACGGCTGCACTGGGCCAGCGCCAGCGCGATGCCGGCCTGCACGGGGCCGAGCGCCGACAGGTCAAGCGGCGCCGGATGGCCGAGCGTGAGCGTGCCGGTCTTGTCGAACACGGCGCAATCGGCTTCGGCCAGCCGTTCCAGCGCGCTGCCATCCTTGATCAGCACGCCCTTCTTCATCAGCGCGCCGGCCATCACGATCTGCGCCGCCGGCACCGCCAGCCCCAGCGCGCAGGGGCAGGTGATGATCAGCACCGCGACCGCGATGAGCAGGCTTTCGTGCCAGCCGGCGCCGGCCAGCATCCAGCCGGCGAACGACAGCAGCGCCAGCGTGTGGACGGCCGGTGCATAAAGGCGTGCGGCGCGATCGGCGATGCGGATATAGCGGCTGCGGCCCTGGCCGGCGTCCTGCATCAGCCGCGCGATGTCGGCGATGCCGGTGTCGGCGCCGGCGGCGGTCACGGCGACCGTCACCGCGTCGCCGGCATTGAGCGTGCCGGCCAGCACCTGTCCCCCCGGGCCGATGGCGACCGGCATCGCCTCGCCGGTGATCAGCGACTGGTCGAAATGGCTGCGGCCATCAAGGATGATGCCATCGGCCGCCAGCCGTTCCCCGGCGGCCACCAGCATCGTCATGCCGGGCCGGATGGTCTCCGCACGGGTCCAGTGGCCCTTTCCGTCCTCGTCAAGGATCAGGGCGCCGGCGGCCATGTGCTTGAGGAGGGCGGTGACGCCGTCGCGGGCGCGATCCCGCATCACCGCATCCAGCCAGCGCCCCGCCAGCAGGAAGAACAGCAGCATCACGGCACTGTCGAAATAGGCGTGGGCGCCGTGGGTGATGGTTTCAAAGAGGGACAGCGCGGTGGCCAGGATCACGCCGATGGAAATCGGCACGTCCATGTTGGTGCGGCGCGCCTTCAGGGCCTGCGCGGCAGACCGGAAGAAGGGCCGGCCGGCATAGGCGACCGTGGGCAGCGCGATCAGCGCGGACAGCCAGTGGAACAGGTCGCGCGTGATGCCGCCGGCGCCGGACCAGACCGAGACCGACAGCAGCATGATGTTCATGGCCGCAAAGCCGGCGACGGCGAGCGCTTTCACAAGCGTGCGGGCCTCGCCTTCCGGGCCGGCCAGCACGTCGCCGATCGGGTTGGCCTCGAACCCCAGGGCCGCGAAGGCCTTGACGAGGGCAGGCGTGTCCAGCGCCGGGTCGTGGCTGACTTCGACCTGCCGCGCCGTGAAATTCACCCTGGCGGCAGCGACTCCGGGAACGGCGGCAAGCCCTTGTTCCAGCTTGGCGATGCAGCCGGCACAGCGCATGCCGGGCACCGCAAAGCGGCTGCTCCCCAGTGCGGTTTCGGTGATGGGGAGGCGGGCGGGGCGGTTCATCCCAGCGTGTCCGCCAGCCGCTTGATGGCATCGCCCTGCCGCACCGCGATCCGCACCTGCCAGCGCCCGGCCGGCAGCGCCGTGGTCGAGACCAGCTGGCCGTCGCCATCGTGGCGGAAGCTGAGCGGCACGTCGGCCTGCCGGCCCAGCGGGTGGTGGGCGGTTCCGGTGGCGGCGAACGACAGGCCGGGCACACCGACCGTCACGCGCCGCGCCGTATCGAGGCGCACCGGCGTGTCCCAGCCCAGCCGGCCCTGTGCGCGGGCCTCGGCCAGCCAGCGGTTGTAGCGCTGGCTGGCGACATAGCTGTTGTCCACCACCGTGCCGCCAAAGCTCTGGCTGGCCAGGGTCGCCATGGTGACATTGACGGCGATGACCACCCCGAAGAAGGCCACCATGATCAGCAGCATGTGGCGTCCGGTAAAGGGCTTGCGCCGATGCATGGCCGCGGTCTCCATCATTGCCGGATGAACTTCACGTCGCGGGCCGCTTCGCGGGCCTCGCGGCTGCCGGGCGCAGCGTCCAGCGGCCGGGCGATCAGCGAGAAGGCGGTTTCACCGGCCGGCCCGGCCGGCGCCGCCACATAGAGGTGAAGCCTGGTGGTGGCATCGGGCGCCAGATCAAGGCGCACGCTGCGGGCGGCGTTGCGGCGGTCCATCGCGTCGGTCCACAGGCGGCCTTCGGGCAGCCCGGCCATGGCCAGTTCGACCCGGCGGGGCCGGCTTTCCATGTTCCTCAGCTTCACCGTCCAGCCGTTGCGCACCTGCCCATCCGACATCTGCACCAGCACCGGGTTGCGGTCCTGCGCCGTGTCGAGGGCGAGGCGGGCGCGCTCGCCCAGCGTGAACAGCATGGCAAGGCCGATGCCGGCCCAGATGCCGAAATAGGCCAGGGTGCGCGGCCGCAGCAGCGTCTTCAGGATCGGCTTTGGCTGGCCGCCGGCGAGTTCATGCTTCTGGTCATCAAGGTTCAGATAGTCGATGAGGCCGCGCGGGCGGTTCAGCTTGCCCATCACCTCATCGCAGGCATCGATGCACAGCGCGCAGTTGATGCAGCCCAGCTGCGGGCCATTGCGGATGTCGACCCCGGTGGGGCAGACGGCGACACAGGCGTTGCAGTCAATGCAGTCCCCCACCTTCTCGCCAGCAGCGGCCGCCTTTTTCACACCCTGCGTGCGGGGTTCGCCGCGCCACTCCCGATAGGTGACGATCAGCGACTTTTCGTCCAGCATCGCGGTCTGGATGCGCGGCCACGGGCACATGTAGATGCACACCTGTTCGCGCATGAAGCCGCCCAGCGCAAAGGTGGTGAAGCTGAGCACGCCGACCGTGGCATAGGCGACGAAGGGCGCAGTGCCGGTGATGAACTGCTGCGCCAGGGTTGGCGCATCGGCGAAATAGAAGATCCACGCCCCGCCGGTGGCCATGGCGATGGCCAGCCAGATGCCCCATTTGGTCAGCCGGCGGGTGAGCTTGGCGGCTGTCCACGGGGCCTTGTTGAGCTTGATCTGGGCGTTGCGGTCACCATCGATCCAGCGTTCGACATGCTGGAACAGATCGGTCCACACCGTCTGCGGGCAGGCATAGCCGCACCAGGCGCGCCCCACCGCGGAGGTGACGAGGAACAGCCCGATGCCGGCCATGATGAGCAGGCCGGCGACATAATAGAATTCCTGCGGCCAGATCTCGATGTCGAACATGTAGAAGCGGCGGTTCGCCAGATCGACCAGCACCGCCTGGTCAGGCGCATATTGGCCGCGGTCCCAGCGGATCCACGGCGTGATGTAGTAGACGGCGAGGCAGAAGATCATCACCGCCCATTTGAGGCGGCGGAAGCGGCCGTTCACGACCCGCGGAAAGACCGGCTCGCGCTTGCGGTAGAGCCCGCTCGCGGGGTTGATGAGGTCAAGCGCCGACATCGGCTGTGCCGGATTGAGCGGACGCTGTTTCAGCTGTGCCGGCTTCAGCCGTGACGGCTTTTGCGGCCGGCGGTGCCGGATTGGCCTCCCCGCCACCCAGCGAATGGACATAGGCGGCCAGCATCTTGATGGTGACGGGATCGAGCTTTTCCGACCAGTGCGGCATCACGCCGAAACGGGCCTTGGCGATGGTCTGCGTCAGGCTGGCGCGATCACCGCCATAGAGCCAGATGCCGTCGGTGAGGTTGGGCGCGCCCTGTTCGCGCATGCCCTTGCCTTCCGGGCCATGGCAGCTGGCGCAATTCTCGGCAAACAGCTGGGCGCCGGCGGCGTTGGGCTTGCCCTGGCCGGAAATGGCCTGGACGTGCGCGACGAGCTGGCGGATCTGTCCGCGATTCAATATGTCGGCAAAGGCCGGCATCTGGCTGTAGCGCGCGTCGTCGGAGCCGGGGCTGCGGATGCCATGCACGATCGTGGTGTGGATCGATGCGATGTCGCCGCCCCACAGCCAATCATCGTCGTTGAGGTTGGGATAGCCTGGCGAGCCGGCAGCGCCGGCGCCATGGCACTGCACGCAATTGACCTTGAAGGCGGCGCGGCCGCCTTCGATGGCAGAGCGCATCAACTGCGGTTTTTCGGCCAGCTGCTCGATCGGTGTGGCGGCGATGGCATTGAGGGTCGGCGCCCGTGCCGCGGCCTCGGCGGTGAGCGTTTCGGTCAGCTGGCCGCGGCTGGACCAGCCCAGGCTGCCATCGGTGTCGGGGATGGCCGGATAGGCGACGACATAGCCGGCCGCGAACAGCACGGTGGCGCCGAAGATATACACCCACCAGCGCGGCAGCGGCGTGTCCAGTTCCTGGATTCCATCCCATTCATGGCCGACGAAATTGGTGCCGGTGGCGTCATCCACGCCGGGCTTGTGATCAGTCATCGCCGTTGCTCCGCGCAATGTCCGTACGGAAAATCATGGTGGCTGCGGCATCGAGGTGGCGCCGCGCGCCCGGCCGGAAGGTCCAGCCGACAAGGCCGAGGAACAGCAGCATCATCGCGACGAGGCCCCAGCTGTCGGCAAGGTGCCGCATCAGCTCGTAGGTGCTCATCGCGCCTGCTCCTGCGCTTCGGCCGCCTTGAAGTCGACCAGCGTGCCCAGCATCTGCAGATAGGCGATGAGCGCATCCATCTCCGTCACCATGGCCGGGTTGCCGTCGAAATCGCGGGCCTGGGCCTTGGGGAAGCGGGCGGCGAGATCGGTCGCATCGGCGTCGGGCGTCGCCTGCAGCACCAGATCGGCGTTGGCCTGTTCGATGTCCTTGTCGGTGTAGGGCACGCCCACGCGGCGCAGCGTGGCGAGATGGGCCTTCATGTCACCGGCCTTCAGCGGTTTTTCCGCCAGGAAGGCATAGGGCGGCATGATCGATTCCGGCACGACGTCGCGCGGGTTCTTCAGATGGGCCCGGTGCCATTCATCGGAATAGCGGCCACCAACGCGCGCCAGATCCGGCCCGGTGCGCTTGGAGCCCCACTGGAAGGGGTGATCATACATGCTCTCGGCGGCGAGGCTGTAGTGGCCATAGCGTTCCACCTCGTCCTTGAACGGGCGCACCATCTGGCTGTGGCAGACATAGCAGCCCTCGCGCATGTAGATGTTGCGCCCGGCCAGTTCGAGCGGCGTGTAGGGGCGCACGCCCTCCACCTTCTCGATGGTGGAGTCGACCCAGAACAGCGGGGCGATCTCGACAATGCCGCCAATGGCCACCGCCACCAGGGAGAAGAGGCCAAGCAGGCTGATGTTGCGTTCCAGCGTGCGGTGGGAAAAGCCCGTTTCGCTGCCGGTATCGGGGTTCGAAGCCATGGGTGTTGCTCCCTTATTCGGCGGGCTGGAGGCTGGCGGCCGGCCGCTGTTGTGGCAGCGGGCGATCCGTCGCGGCGTCGTAGGGCGTTTCGGTCATCGGCTTTTCGGCGCGGATGCGCCCGGCGATCGTCATCGCGATGTTCCAGGCGAAGACCAGCGCGCCCGACAGGTAGAGCAGGCCGCCCAGCGCGCGCAGCAGGAACATCGGGCGGATGGCCGCGATGGTTTCGGCAAAGCTGTTCACCAGATAGCCATCGGCGCCATATTCGCGCCACATCAACCCTTGCGTGATGCCGGCCACCCACATCGAGGCGGTGTAGAAGACGATGCCGGCGGTCGCGAGCCAGAAGTGGGCGTTGATGAGCCTGAGGCTGTAAAGCCGCTCCCGCTTCCACAGGCGCGGGGCGAGATAATAGAGGCAGGCGAAGGTGATCATGCCGTTCCAGCCCAGCGCGCCGGAGTGGACATGGCCGATCGTCCAGTCGGTATAGTGCGACAGGGCGTTGACCGACTTGATCGACATCATCGGCCCTTCAAAGGTGCTCATGCCATAGAAGGCCAGCGCCAGCACCATCATGCGCACGATGGGATCGGTGCGGATCTTCTCCCAGGCGCCGTTCAGCGTCATCAGGCCGTTGATCATGCCGCCCCACGACGGCATCCACAGCATCACCGAGAACACCATGCCCAGGCTCTGCGCCCAGTCGGGCAGCGAGGTATAGTGCAGGTGGTGCGGGCCAGCCCAGATGTAGAGGAAGATCAGCGACCAGAAGTGGATGATCGACAGGCGGTAGCTGTAGACCGGCCGTTCCGCCTGCTTTGGCACGAAATAGTACATCATGGCCAGGAAGCCGGCGGTGAGGAAGAAGCCCACCGCATTGTGGCCATACCACCACTGGGTCAGCGCATCCTGCACCCCGGCAAAGGCCGAATAGCTCTTGGAACCTGCGAGGCTGACCGGCAGCGACAGGTTGTTGACCAGGTGCAGCATCGCCACCGTGATGATGAACGCGAGGTAGAACCAGTTGGCGACATAGATGTGCGGTTCGCGGCGCTTGACGATGGTCGCGACGAACACCGCCAGATAGGCCACCCACACGATCGTCAGCCACAGATCGACATACCATTCCGGCTCGGCATATTCGCGCGCTTCGGTGACCCCCAGCACATAGCCGGTGGCCGCCAGCACGATGAACAGCTGGTAGCCCCAGAACACGAAGCGGGCGAGGCCCGGGAAGGCCAGCCGCGCCCGGCAGGTGCGCTGCACCACATAGAAGCTGGTGCACAGCAGCGCATTGCCGCCAAAGGCGAAGATCACCGCCGAGGTGTGCAGCGGCCGCAGCCGGCCGAAGCTGGTATATTCAAGCCCCAGGTTCAGCACCGGCCAGGCCAGTTGCAGGGCGATGAACAGGCCGGCCAGCAGCCCGACCACGCCCCAGAAGGTGGTGGCGATCACCCCCCAGCGGATCGGCGCATCGTCATACAGGCCTTCGTCCAGCTGCAGCCGGCCGGTCACGTCGGCGGTGCGCATCACGGCAAGGGCCGCGATCAGTGCGGCCAGCGCCATGATGCCCATGTGCACGGCAAAGGCCGTGTCCTGGGCGAACGCCATGCCCATGAGGGCAATGATCATCGCCAGGAACAGTCCGCCTGATTTCACCAGCGTTGCAGGCATGGCCCGAAGCCCCCTTCGTCACAGATTCCAATGGGGACTTTCTGGCCGGTGATGCTGCACTGCGAACATACGGGCTTGCCCTACTAGGTATTGCTCCGGAGAGGGTTTTTCCGGCCGCACGGGCTAGAAGATGCTGGGTTTTCTCGTGCAGGGCTGCCCTTGTCGATGCATCAGCTGGCCGTCGTCTATGACCACCCGCACTGGTTCCGGCCGTTGTTCGCGGTGCTGGAACGATCGGGCATCGATTATCTGGCGGTGGCCACCGAAGGCCATGGCTTCGACCCGATTGGTGGCCGCCCGCCGGCCCCGGTGATCTTCAACCGCGTGGCGATGAGCGCGGCACAGCGCAGTCGCCGTCACCCGGTCTATTACACGATGGCGCTGCTCGACCATTGGGCGGCGCAGGGCGCGCTGGTGCTGAACGGGGCCGACGCCATGGCGATCGATGCCAGCAAGGCCCGGCAACTGGCCCTGATCAATCGCCTGGGCCTCGCCGCGCCGGCCACGCGGGTTGTGCATGATGAAGCGGCCGTGCTGCGGGCGGCGCAGGTGATCGGCTTTCCGCTGGTGGTCAAGGCCGATATCGGCGGGGCCGGATCGGGCATCGCCCGCTTCGATGCGGCCGCCGCGCTCGCCCACGCCATTGCCAGCGGCCAGCTTCCCCCGTCGGTCAATGGCGTGTGGCTGGTGCAGGCGCTGATCCGGCCGCGCGGCGGCGTGACCACCCGCATCGAGATCCTGGGTGGCCGGCTGCTTTATGCCATCGATGTGACCGCCGCCGATGATGCCCTGTCGCTGGCGTCCACCGACGCGCGCATCGAACGGCTGGTGACGCGGCGCCGGGTGCGCGCCGAACCGCCACCGGCCCTGATCGCCGCGGCCGAACTGCTCGCCCGCGAAGCCGGCATGGAAGCCTGCGGGATCGAATATATGATCGATGATGAATGCGGCACGCCGCGGTTCCACGACATCAATGGGCTGTCGCTGTTCGTCAGCAACCCGCACGACGTGCTGGGCTGGGACCCGCACGACCGGCTGGTGGAACGCTTGTGGCACCATATCCGCCGGATGGGCGGATAGGCAGGAACCCTGCACTGTCGTATCGGCTGCCGCGTGCTTGATGTCACCCGGCCCTTCGTGCTGCTTGATGATGCCGCCAGCGGCGCGGCGCGGCTGTTCAGCGGCCTTGTCGAGGCGCAGGCGGTCACGCGTCACGCCGATGTGGCCGCGGCCATCGCCCGACTCGCCGAAGCCGGGCCCTGGGCCGGCTTTCTGGGGTTCGAAGCCGGTCATGCCCTGGAACCGCGGCTGGCGCGGCTGCGGCGGCCGCCGCCCGCCGGCCAGCCGCTGGCCTGGCTGGGCCGTTTTGCCGGCGAAACCACCGTGGATGCCGCCGAACTGCTGGCCGAATGGGCGGCGCGGCCCTGTGCCATCGGCGCGGCGCAGCCGGCGATCACGCCTGATGCCCATGCCGCCGCGGTCGCCCGCATCCAGCGGTGGATCGGGGCCGGCGATATCTACCAGGCCAATCTCACCTTTTCGGCCGATGTGCCGGTGGCCGGCCATCCGCTGGCCCTCTATGCCCGGCTGCGCGCCGGCAGCGCGGCACCGTTCGGGGCGGTGGTGTTCACGGGCGATCTGTGGCTGCTGTCCTTTTCGCCGGAGCTCTTCTTCCGCCTGGATGGCCGGCAGCTGACCGCCCGGCCGATGAAGGGCACCGCCCGGCGCGGGCGCTTTGCCGCGGAGGATGCGGCGCAGCGGGCCGCACTGGCCGCTTCGCCCAAGAACCGTGCCGAAAATCTGATGATCACCGATCTCATTCGCAATGATCTGTCGCGCGTGGCGACACAGGTGACAGTGCCGGCGCTGTTCGATGTGGAGGCCTATCCCACCGTCTGGCAGATGACCTCCACGGTGACGGCGACGGCAAGGCCCGGCGTGACGGCGGCGGATGTGCTGGCAGCGCTCTTCCCCTGCGGCTCGGTGACCGGCGCGCCCAAGCTGCGCAGCATGGAATGCCTGCGCGACGTCGAAGCCGCCCCGCGCGGCGCCTATTGCGGCGCGATCGGCGCGGTGTCGGCGGGCGGAGATGCGCTGTTCAACGTTGCCATCCGCACCCTGGCCTTGCCGGCCGGGGCCCATGTTGCGCGCACCGGCTCTGCACGACTGGGCCTGGGCAGTGGCATCGTGGCCGACAGCGAGGCCGCCGACGAATGGGCCGAATGCCTGGCCAAGGCGGCCTTCCTCACCCGGCGCGGCCCGCCCGACCTGATCGAGACGATGCGGGTGGATGGCGGCGCGTTGCCCGATCTTGCGCTGCATCTGGACCGGCTGGCAGCCAGTGCGGCGCATCTTGGCCACCGGCTGGACCGCGCCGCGCTGGCGCGCGCGCTGCCCGCCGCTGTGGCTGGCCATCATGGCCGCGCCCGCCTGCTGCTGGCGCCTTCGGGCGCGTGGAGCCTGCTGCTGTCTCCGCCGCCGCCGCCGCTGCCGGATGGTGCCGACGTGGCACTGGTGCCGCTGCCGGTGCCGCCGGATGATTGGCGCCTGTGCCACAAGACCAGCGATCGCGCCTTTTATGATGATGCCCGGCGCGCTGCCGGCACGGCCGAAGTGATCTTCGTGCGCCCCGACGGACTGTTGACGGAGGGCAGTTACACCAGCCTGTTCGTTCCACGTGATGGCCGGCTGCTCACCCCGCCAGCGGTGCTGGGCCTGCTGCCCGGCATCCTGCGTGCCCGGCTGCTGGCCGAAGGCAGGGCCGTCGAAGCGCGGCTGACGGCAGCCGATCTTGATGGCGGCTTCTTCATCGGCAATGCCCTGCGCGCTCTGGTGCCGGCCAGATTGCGCCAATCGCAGGTTGCGCCGCAACAATAGCCCGGCTAGGGCCTGCGGCGCGAAAGGACCTTGCCCAATGACGAAGCTTTCGGCCGCCATCAATCGCATCCAGCCATCGCCTACCATTGCGGTGACCAACAAGGCGGCGCAGCTGAAAGCCGAGGGGCGCGACGTGATCGGCCTGGGTGCCGGCGAGCCGGATTTCGACACGCCCGATTTCGTCAAGGAGGCGGCCATTGCCGCCATCCGTGCCGGGCAGACCAAATATACCGGCGTCGACGGCACGCCCGAATGCAAGGCGGCCGTGCAGGCCAAGTTCAAGCGCGACAACAATCTCGATTACAGCCTTGACCAGATCAGCATCAATACGGGCGGCAAGCACACCATTTTCAACGCCCTGATGGCGACGCTTGATCCCGGCGACGAGGTGATCATCCCGGCGCCCTATTGGGTGAGCTATCCCGATATCGTCATGCTGGCGGGCGCCACGCCGGTGCTGGTGCGCTGCGGCGTCGAGCAGGGCTTCAAGATGACCCCGGCGCAGCTTGAAGCGGCGATCACGCCGGCCACCAAGTGGCTGATCTTCAATTCGCCCAGCAATCCCACCGGGGCAGCCTACACCCGCGCTGAACTGAAGGCGCTGGCCGAGGTGCTGCTGCGCGCGCCCCATGTCATGGTGCTGGCCGACGACATGTACGAGCATATCGTCTATGACGGCTTTGATTTCGGGACTCTGGCCGAGGTGGAACCGGGCCTTTATGACCGCACGCTGACGGTCAACGGCGCGTCGAAGGCCTATGCCATGACCGGCTGGCGCATCGGCTTTGCTGGCGGCCCGCAATGGCTGATCAAGGCGATGGCCAAGCTGCAGTCGCAGTCCACGTCCAACCCGTGTTCGATCTCGATGGCCGCAACGGTGGCGGCGCTGAATGGCGACCAGTCGTTCCTGCAGGACCGCAACGCGGCCTTCCAGCGCCGGCGCGACCTTGTGGTGTCGATGCTGAACCAGACGCCGGGGCTGATCTGCCCGCGTCCGGAAGGCGCCTTCTACGTCTATCCCGATTGCAGCGGCCTCATCGGCAGGAAAACGCCAGCCGGCGTGGTGTTGAACACGGACGAGGACGTGGCGGCCTATTTCCTCGATGCCGAAGGGGTTGCCGTGGTGCACGGCGCGGCCTTCGGCGGCTCGCCGGCCTTCCGCATTTCCTATGCCACGACCGATGCCGTTCTGGAGGAAGCCTGCAAGCGCATCCAGCAGGCGGTCGGCAACCTCAGCTGACCCGTGCGGATCGCGCTGTATGAGCCCGAAATCGCGGGCAATGTCGGCGCGGTGCTGCGGCTGGGCGCCTGCCTGGGTGTCGCGGTTGACCTGATCGAGCCGCTGGGCTTCCGGTGGGACGATGCCCGCGTGCGCCGCACGGCGATGGACTATATCGACCATGTCGAGGTGACGCGCCACCGTGACTGGGCGGCCTTCCATGCCGGCATCGGGGCGGCCCGCCTGCTGTTGTTCACCACGCGCGGCAGCAGCGACGCCTATCAGTTTGCCTTCGAACCCGATGATATCCTGCTGTTCGGCAAGGAAAGCGCCGGTGTGCCCGATCACGTCCACGCCGCCGCCAGTGCGCGGCTGCGTCTGCCGATGCGGGCTGGCGTCAGGTCCCTGAACCTGGCCATGTCGGCCGGGCTCGCGCTGGGCGAGGCGTTGCGCCAGACCGGGCAACTTCCTGCTTTACACGACTAATACAGCTGTTATTCATATGCCTGAACTGGCAGGAGAATTTTGCAATGCTCGAATTGCAAGGCGTCACCCATGTCTATCCGGGTGGCACGCGTGCGCTTGATGATGTGACCCTGTCGGTGCCCACCGGCATGTTCGGCCTGCTGGGGCCCAATGGCGCCGGCAAGTCCACCCTGATGCGCACGGTGGCGACCCTGCAGACGCCCACGGCCGGCCGCATCAGCTTCGGTGATATCGACGTGATCGCCAATCCCGAACGCCTGCGCGAGACGCTGGGTTATCTGCCGCAGGATTTCGGCGTCTATCCGCGGGTTTCGGCCTATGACATGCTCGATCACATGTGCGTTCTGAAGGGCATCGCCAGCGCGGCCGACCGCAAGGCGACAGTGGAGACGTTGCTGAACCAGACCAATTTGTGGACGGTGAGGGGCAAGGCGATTGCCGGCTTTTCGGGCGGCATGCGCCAGCGGTTCGGCATCGCCCAGGCGCTGATCGGCAATCCGCGACTGATCATCGTCGATGAACCCACGGCCGGCCTTGACCCGGAGGAGCGCAACCGCTTCCTCAACCTGCTGGCCGAGATTGGCGAGAATGTCGTGGTGATCCTTTCGACCCACATCGTCGAGGATGTGGCCGATCTGTGCCCGCGAATGGCGGTTCTGGCGGCAGGCCGCATCCAGCTGGAAGGCGCACCGCAGGACCTGATCGCGCGGGCGCGCGGCACGGTGTGGGCCAAGACCATCGCGCGCGACGCGCTTGAGGAGGTGAAGGCGGTCCGCGAGGTCATTTCCACGCGGCTGTTCGCCGGGCGCACGATCGTCCACATCCTGTCGGAAACCGATCCGGGCGATGGCTATGCGCCGGTCGAGGGCGGGCTGGAGGATGTCTATTTCGCCACGCTGGCGCGCACCCGGCGCGGCCTCGCTGCAGCGGCCTGAGGCGCCTTCATGTTCGCCTCCATCGCCTTGTTCGAATTGCGCTACCAGCTGAAGAACCCGGTGTTCTGGGTGGTCGCCGTGCTGTTCTTCCTGCTCACATTCGGCGCCGTGACGGTGGACGAGATCCAGATTGGTTCCGGCGGCAACGTGAAGGTGAACAGCCCGGCCGCGATCGCGCAGATCCACCTCATCCTGTCGCTGTTCTTCATGTTCGTCACCACGGCCTTCGTGGCCAACGTGGTGGTGCGCGATGATGAAAGCGGCTTCGGGCCGATGGTGCTGAGCACGCGGGTGAAGAAGTTCGACTATCTGGTGGCGCGATTTGCGGGTGCCTTTGCGGCCGCTGCGCTTGCTTTCCTGGTCGTGCCGCTGGCGATCTTCATCGGGTCGCTGATGCCGTGGCTGGACCCCGAAACGGTGGGCCCCAATGATCCGGGCATCTATCTGCGGGCCTGGGGCCTTCTGGCGCTGCCCAACATCTTCTTCACCGCCGCCATCTTCTTCGCGGTGGCGACCGTGACGCGATCGATGATGGGCAGCTATGTCGGCGTGGTGGCCTTCCTGGTCGCCTATCTGGTGACGAACGCCGTGCTGGGCGACAAGCCGGAAACCCGCGAGATCCTGGCCTGGGCCGAGCCGTTCGGGCTGGCTGCCAATGCCGTGGCCACCCGCTACTGGACGGCGGCCGAATTGAACAGCCAGCTTCCGGCGCTGGAAGGCGCGCTGCTGGGCAACCGGCTGATCGTGCTGGGGCTGGGCCTGCTGGCGCTGGTGCTGGCGGTGTGGCGCTTCCGCTTTGCCCGGAAGGCGCTGTCGCCGCGGGCCGCCGCCCGGGCCGACCGCAAGGCGGCAAGGCTGGCAGCGCGGGTTCCCACCCTGGTGCCGGTGCTGCCCGCGCCGCGCCCGGATACGGCGGCTTCGGCCCGCCTGTCCTCCCGCATCCGGTTCGAGATGGCGCAGGTGCTGCGCAGCCCGGCCTTCCTGGTGCTGATGCTGGTGGGCCTGTTCAACGCCGCCGGCTCCCTGCTGTTCAGTGGCGAGCTCTATGGCACGCCGGCGCGCCCGGCCACCTTTGCTCTGCTGCAGCCGCTGATGGGCAGTTTCGGGATCATCCCGATCATCATCGCCATCTATTACGCCGGTGAGCTGGTGTGGCGCGATCGCCAGGTGAAGTTCCACGAGATCATGGATGCAACGCCGCTGCCCAACTGGGCCTATCTGGTGCCCAAGCTGCTGGCCTTGTCGGCGGTGCTGCTGTGCGTACTGCTGATTTCGGTGGTGGGGGCCGTGCTGCTGCAGCTGGGCCGCGGGTTCGCCGATATCCAGCTGGGCCACTATCTCAGCTGGTATGTGCTGCCGCTTGGCCTGAGCTTCATCCAGACGGCGGTGCTGGCGATCCTCGTTCAGGCGATCAGCCCCAACAAATATGTCGGCTGGGCGGTGATGACGCTCTACATCGTGGCCACCATCGTGTTCATCCAGATCGGCCTGGAACACCCGCTCTATCTCTATGGGGAAACCCCGGCGGTGCGCTTTTCGGACATGAATGCCGATCGGCTGGGTGGTGGGGGGCGCTGGTGGCTTGCGCTCTACTGGTCGTTCTGGGCGCTGCTGCTGGCGGTGCTGGCGCACCTGCTGTGGCGGCGCGGCAATGATGTGTCGCTGATGCCCCGCCTGAAGCGTTTGCCGGGCCGGCTGCGCGGCGTGCCGCTGGCGCTGACGGCGATTGGCATCGCCGGCGCCGGGGCAACCGGTGCCTGGGCGTGGTACAACACCAACATCCTCAACAGCTACCGGGATTTCGATGCGCGGCAGATCTGGCAGGCCGATCTGGAGCGCAACTATCTGCGCTATGAACGGCTGCCGCAGCCGCGCATCATCGACGTGAAATTGACGCTGGACCTCAAGCCCGCCATCCGCCGGGTGGATGTCACGGGTCGCTATACGCTGGTGAACGACACCGGCGCACCGGTCGAGACACTGCATGTGCGGATGTTGGACCGCGAGGTCGAGATGGTCTCCGTCACGGTGCCGGGTACACGCGTGGAGCGTGATGACCGTGATTTCAACTATCGCATCCTGCGCTTTGCGACGCCGCTGCCGCCGGGCGCGCGGATCACCATGGATTTTGCCACGCGGCGCTGGAACCGCGGCTTTCGCGCGCGCGGCGAGGATCGCACGGTGGTGGAGAACGGCACGTTCCTCAACAATGGCGAGATCGCGCCGCTGATCGGCATGAACCGCTTTGGCCTGCTGACGGACCGCATTACCCGGCGCAAGCGCGGGCTTGATGGCGAACTGCGGGCCTTGCCGCTGGGCGATCCGTGGGGGCAGACGCGCAACGATATCGCCAATGCGCCTTGGGTGACGAGCGACATCACCATTGTCACCGATGCCGATCAGACCCCCATCGCCCCGGGTGACAAGGTGGCCGACAGCGTGGCCGGCGGCCGCCGCACGGCGCGCTTCGTGTCCACCACGCCGATCCTTGCCTTCCTGTCGGTGCAGTCAGCCCGCTATGCGCAAACAAAGGGCGAGGCCGCATTGGTTGATGGCCGGCGCATTCCGATCACCGTGTTCCATCATCCCGATCATGGCTGGAACGCGCCGCGCATGATCAAGGCCATGCAGGCCAGCCTAGCCTATTACACGAAAAACTTCGGGCCGTATCAGTTCAACCACGCCCGGATCATCGAATTCCCGGCCTACGAGGAGTTTGCCCAGGCCTTCGCCGGCACCGTGCCCTATTCCGAAGGCATCGGCTTCCTCGCCAATGCCGCCGAGGCCGACAAGATCGACTATGTCACCTACATCACGGCGCACGAGATCGGCCACCAATACTGGGGCCACCAGATCGTGCCCGCCGGCACGCAAGGCGCCTCCTTCGTGGTGGAGACCATGGCGCAATATTCGGCGCTGATGGTGATGAAGCAGCTTTATGGCGCCGACAAGATGCGGCGATTCCTGAAATATGAGCTGGACACCTATCTGAACGGCCGCGGCGGCGAGGCGATCGAGGAGCTGCCGCTGCTGAAGGTGGAGAACCAGGGCTATATCCACTACCGCAAGGGCAGCGTGGTGCTGTACCTGCTGGCCGATCGGCTGGGCGAAGACCGCGTCAACGCCATGCTGGCCGGGCTGCTGCGGCGCTATCGTTTCAGCGGCCCGCCCTACATGTCGCCGCAGGTGCTGGCCGATGGCTTCAAGAGCCTGGCCCGCGATGATCGCGAGCGCCAGCTGGTCAGCGACCTCATCGAACGCATCACCGTCTTCGACCTGAAGGCGCCCGCCGCCACCAGCCGCAAACTGGCCGATGGGCGCTGGGAAACCCGCATCACCATCGATGCCGCCAAGTTCCATGCCAGCGGCAAGGGCGTCGAAACGCCGGCCCGGCTGGACGACGTGATCGATGTCGGCCTGTTCCGCAGCAAGCCGGGGCAGGGCGCCTTCTCGGCGAAGGACGTGCTGCTGATGCAGCGCATGCCGGTCAGGAGCGGGACGCAGACGATCGTGCTGGTGACGGCTGAAAAGCCGGCGGTGGCGGGCGTTGACCCTTACGCCAAATATGTCGATCGCAACGCCGACGACAATCTGGTGGATGTCAGCTGAGGCGCCTCAGCTGAGGCGCTGGGCCCACAGGGGCGCCAGCGGGCCGCTGGCAAAACTGGCGCGGTCGATGGCATAGAAGAGGTGGACGACCGGGCCCGTGGACAACTGCGCCGTGGTCTGCCGCCCGGTCAGCGTGGCGCCGATGCGCAGACAAGCGGTGCGGCTGCGGATGTTGGTCTCGCCGATCAGGAAGATCACCCGTTCCACCTGTTCCAGCGCATGACCGACCATGAGCGCCTTCATCACATGGTTGGTGCGGCTGCCCCAATGGCGGCGGACGAGAAAGGTCCAGCCCACTTCCACCTCGCCCGCTTCTGTTCGGTCGACGTCATAACGTGACGATCCGATGATGGCGCCGCCCGGTTCCTCGGCCACCAGCATGCCGCCGCTGGCCAGGCCTTCGTCGAAGAAGGCGCCGAACACGGGTTCCCGCCACCGGTCATGGGCGGGGTGGCCTTCCCAGATGCCGGGATCGCTGGCGGCCTTGAACAGCGCCGGCCAATCCTCATGGCGCGCCGGCCTCAGATTGAGGGCAGGGTGGGCAAGGCTGGGCTGGCGGTCGAGCATGGCGGCCTCAGTGCGGCAGCAGCACGACCCGCGCAACCCCGTAGATCACAAGACCGATGCAGCCGCCGATCAGCGTGCCGTTGATGCGGATGAACTGCAGGTCGCGGCCCACCGCCTGTTCCACCTTGTCGGTTACCGTCTGCGCATCCCAGCCGCGCACGGTTTCGGACACCAGCTTGACGATGGAGTCGCCGTGTTCGCGGGCCAGCCCGGCGATCGCCCTGCGCAGCGCGGCATTGAGGGCGCGCTTGAGCGCTGCATCCTCCTCGATGCGATTGCCGACGGCCGCCAGTGCGCCAGCCAGCCGGTTGCCGCCGGGTGCATCAAGCCCCTTCACCAGCGCGCCGCGCGCTGCGTCCCACAGGCCCTGCACCCATTCGCCCATCTTCGGATTGGCCAGCAGATCGGCCTTGAAGCCCTCCACCCGGTCCTGCGTCTCGGGAAAGTGGCGCAGATCGAAGGCATATTGCTTCAACGATTCCGCCAGGCGCAGCCGCACCGGGTGATAGGGATCATGCTTCATCTCGACGAGCAGGCGCTGCACGGCACTGATCATCGTGTTGGACATGGAGGTGTCGGCACCGGCGAGGCGCAGCAGCCAGTTGGTGCGCTCCGTGACCAGGCCGCGGATGTGGGGCGCCTCGTCCGACAAGGTGGCAAGACCCCAGTCGACCGCGGCGTCGATCAGCGGCTCGTGTCGGCCCTTGTCCACCATCGTGTCGAGCGCGTCGGCGACCAGCGGCGACAATGTCATGGCGCCCAGCCGTTCGCGCGCCACGTCTTCCACCAGCCGGGCGATGGCCGGATCGTCGAGCCCCTCGACCAGACGGGCCACCATCGGAGCGAGACCGCGCTTGCGGTTGGGGCTTGTGGCGGGCGGCGGCGCGGCCAGCCAGCGCGCGATGGCGCCGGCCAGATCGGCATCGTCAAGCCGCCGCGCCACGATCTGGGGCCTCAGGAAATTGTCCTTCAGGAAGGTGGCCAGCGTCTCGCCCAGCCGGTCCTTCTGTTCAGGGATGATGGCCGTGTGCGGGATGGGCAGGCCAAGCGGCCGGCGGAACAGGGCGGTGACAGCGAACCAGTCCGCCAGCCCGCCCACCATCGCGGCTTCGGTGAAGGCCATCACCCAGGGCACCGCCGGGTGCGCCCTCGGCCAGATCAGGCAGGCGATGAAGATACCCGCCATCGCTGCCAGCAGCAGCGTGGCCAGCAGCCGCATCCGGTGGAACGGGTTATCCGGCAGCAGGCTGTTCAGGCTCGGTCACTCCGCAGGCGTTGGCCGCGGCAGCTTAGCAGCCTCTTCGTTGTTGGTGAACCAGCGCCTCATGCGCGGCGCCAGCCATTCTTCCACCGACACCGCGATGGAGAAGCCAGCCGGCACAATGACCAGCGTGAGGGCTGTGGACAGGATGAGACCACCGATCACGACGATGCCCATGGGCGCGCGCCACGATCCGTCGCCACCGATGGCCAGCGCCACCGGCATCATGCCGGCCACCATGGCGACCGTGGTCATCACGATCGGCTGAACGCGCTTGTGCCCGGCTTCCAGGATGGCTTCATGCTTCGGCACGCCCTTGGCCATCTCCTCGATCGCCATGTCGACCAGCAGGATCGAGTTCTTGGCAACGATGCCAAGCAGCATGAGCATGCCGATGAACACCGGCATCGAAATGGCATTGCCGGTCAGCCCGATGGCGATCAGACCGCCCAGCGGCGCCAGCAGCAGCGAGAGCATGTTGACGAACGGCGGGAGCACCCGCTTGTAGAGCAGCACCAGCACCGCGAACACCATCACGATGCCGGCGATGACGGCGAGGATGAAGTTCTGCACCAGCTCGCCCATCCACTTCTGCATGCCAAGCTTGACCATCTCCACGCCCGGCGGGAGCGCCTTCAGTGACGGCAGCTGGTTGACCTTGGTCTGCACGTCTCCCGACAGCAGGCCCGGGGCGAGGTCGGCGCCGATGAGGATGCGACGCTGCTGGTTGAAGCGACGGATCTCGGTGGGGCCGGCGCCAAAGCTGATGTCGGCCACCACCTTCAGCGGCACCGAGCCGCCCCGCGCGGTCGGCACCGGCAGGTTCTCGATCGTGGACAGGTTGCGGCGCGAGCCTTCATCAAGCAGCACGCGAATGGGGATCTGCCGGTCCGCAACGCTGAACTTGGCGACATTCTGATCAATGTCGCCCAGCGTCGCGATGCGGATGGTTTCCGACAGCGCCGCGGTCGTCACCCCCAGATCGGCTGCGAGGTCCAGCCTGGGCTTGATGGTGATTTCCGGCCGCTGCAGGCCGCCATCGATGCGCGCCTGCCGCAGTTCCGGCATGCCGCGCATTTCCTCCACCACCTTCCGGGCGGTGGCGTCGAGCAGTTCGGGATCGTTGCTGGTCAGCGTGATGCCGATGGCGCGGCCGCCAGGCGGGCCGTCCTGCTGCGAGGAAAAGCCAATGCGAGCGTCAGGAATCGCGGCCAGTTTGGGCGCCATGGACCGTTCCCAGTCGATGCGGTGCATCGCTCGGTCCTTCTTGAGGGTGAGGTAGATGTTGCCGCCCCCCACATCGACATCGGCAAAGGCCAGCGCGAGGTCGGGCGAGGATTCGAGCACGGCCACGGCCCGATCGACCACGGCTTCGGTCTGCGCCAGTGTGGTTCCGGGCGGCAGGCTGATGTTCACCTGGCTGTCGTCATTGTCGACATCGGGCTGGAAGGTCATCGGCAGGGCGGCGAACAACAGCACTGTTGCGACCAGCGCACCGCCGCCAATGGCAAAGACCGTGATCTTGCGATGCTTCAGCGCCCATTCCAGCGCCTTCATGTAGCTGTCCACCCACTTGCCGGTGCCATGTTCGGCTGCACCGTGGCTTTTCAGGAAATAGGCGGCGAGCATCGGGGTGATGAGACGGGCGACCGCAAGGCTGATCAGCACGGACACGGCAACGGTGGCGCCGAAATTCTTGAAGAACTGCCCCGAAATGCCCGGCATCAGGGCCACGGGCAGGAACACGGCGACAATCGACATGGTGGTCGCCACCACGGCGAGACCGATCTCGTCAGCGGCGTCCATGGCCGCCTGATAAGCCGATTTGCCCATGCGCATGTGCCGCACGATGTTCTCGATCTCGACAATGGCATCGTCGACCAGCACGCCGGCCACCAGCGACAGCGCGAGCAGTGACAGCTGGTTGAGGCTGAAGCCCAGCCAGGCATCCAGGAACCAGAAGGTCGGAATGGCAGACAGCGGAATGGCCAGCGCCGAGATGATCGTCGCGCGCCAATCGCGCAGGAACAGCAGCACGACCAGCACGGCCAGGATCGCGCCTTCGATCATGGCATCGATGGCGCCCTTGTACTGCAACTTGGTATATTCGACCGAGGTGAAGATCAGCCGGAAATTGACCTTCGGGTATTCCTTGCGAAGTTTTTCGATCTCGGCATAGGCGGCGTCATAGACGGTGACGTCCGAGCTGCCCTTGGCCTTCGACATCGAGAAGCTGAGCACCTGGCGGCCACCCAGCTTGGACACCGACCGCTGTTCGGCGTAGGCGTCGCTGACCTCGGCGATGTCGCCCAGTCGCACGCTGCGGCCGGCACCCAGGTTGATCTGCGTTTCCGCCAGCGCCAGTGCGTTCTGGGCGTTGCCCAGCACGCGCACCGACTGTTCGGCACCGGCAATCTCGGCCCGGCCGCCGGCGGCATTCAGGTTGATCTGGCGCAGCTGCGCGTTGACCTGCGAAGCGGTGACGCCATAGGCCTGCATGCGGCCGGGATCGAGCACCACCCTGATCTCGCGGTTCACGCCGCCCGAGCGCCGGACCTGCGCCATGCCGGGGATGCCGAGCAGGCGCTTGGCCACGGTGTTGTCGACGAACCAGCTCAGCTCTTCCAGCGTCATGGCGGTCGATTCGACCGAGAAATAGGCGATCGGACCGCCGGCGATGTCGAGCCGGCTGACCTGCGGCTGCAATATGCCCTGCGGCAGATCGGACCGGATGTTGGCCACCGCATCGCGCACATCGTTGACGGCGCGATCAATGGGTGTGCCGATGGCGAACTGCACCACCGTGCGGCTGTTGCCTTCGGTGACGAAGCTGTTGACCTCGTCCACGCCGGTGATGTTGCGCACCGCCGCCTCGACGCGCTGCGTCACCTGGTTTTCCAGCTCGGCCGGTGCGGCGCCCGGTTGCACGATGCTCACCTGCGCGCCGGGGAATTCCACGTCGGGCTGGTTGTTGATGTCCATCGCCCGGAACGAGAGCGTGCCGGCGAGGAGAAGCAATGCGAATGCCACCAGAGGCGGCACCGGGTTCTTGATCGACCAGGCCGAGATGTTGCGCATGGGGGCGTCCCTGTTGTCGAGCGTCAGCGGGTAGCGGCCTTGGCCGCCGTCTTTTCCTGCACCGGCTTGACCTGGTCACCGGGCTTCAGGAAGGCACCGGCGCTGGCCACGACCTGCTCGCGGCCGGTCAGGCCGCTCGCAATGCCGACACCTTGATCGGTGATGCTGCCAACAGTGACGCCGCGGCGTTCGACGCGATTGTCCTTGCCCATCACATAGACGAAATTGCCCTGTGCGTCAGCCAGCACCGATGATTGCGGCAACAACGGACGCTGCGCCTCGCCAGCGTTGATGCGCGCACGGGCGAAGGCGCCAACGCGCAAGCCGGGTGCATAGGCCATCTCGATGCGGGCGATGCCCTGGCGCGTGGTCGGATCGATCACCGGGTCCAGCAGCCAGATGCGGCCGGCGTAACCGTCCTTGGCGCCAACCGGGGTCACCGTGGCCGTCATGCCGACCTTCAGGCGGGACATGTCCTGCTCTGCCAGCTGGGCGCGCATTTCCAGCACGCCGCCGGCGGCCAGCCGGAACAATGCGCCCGTGCCAGGGCCGACCACCTGGCCGGTTTCCACGTTACGGGCCAGCACGAGGCCGGACGACGGCGCCCGCACATCAAGCCGTTCGGCGCGTTCGCGGGCGGCGGCAAGCTGGGCCTTGGCCACGCCAACGCGGGCCAGGGCGCCATCGCGGGTGGCGATGCGCTGGTCGATGTCGGCCCGGCTGATGAAGCCCTTGGACACCAGCGATTCGGCGCGTGTGAGGTTGGCTTCGGCCAGACGCGCATCGGCTTCCGCCTGGCGCACCGAGGCCGCAAGCTGCGCAATTTCCTGCTCCTGGACCTGGCGATCGATGCGGGCCAGCACCTGCCCGGCGCTCACCCGCTGACCGGGTTCGACCAGCACGGCCGTCACCCGGCCGCCTTCGCCCTGCACGCCCACCGGCTCGTCCCGCTTGGCGGCGATGCTGCCAGGCGCGGTCAACAGGTCGCTGACCATGGTGGTGCCGGGTACCAGAACCGTCACATCGGGCACGTTGCTGGCCACCGGTGCCGGCGGAGGGGCCGGGCGGAAGGCCTGCCAGGCCGCGGCGCCGGCCAGCACCACGGCAACCGCAATCAGCGCCGGCTTCAGCCAGCGGCGACGGCCGCGGGCAGCAGCACCATCCGCGGCGGGCGGAAACGGATACACGTCCGCATCCATGGGGGCATCGGCGGGCATGGAAGCGGCCGTGGGGACGGCGTTATGGGCGTTCATGGACATGGTTCCTCTGCGGCGCTGTATTATCGAAATACATCACCGCCTGCAAGCCTTTCCTCTACAGCAGGAAGAAGGCATCAGAAAGACAAATTTGAGCCGCACTTTATGTCCTGTTGCCGCAGATGCGGCGCAAGCCAACCCGCGCCAGCCCGCAAAACGGGATGACGTGCGACCCGAATGCGGGCACCATCGCATGAACCGGTAAAAAAAGGGATGATGCCATGCGCCTTCTCACCCTCGCTCTTGTTCTGCCGCTGTTGGCGGCGCCCGGATCAGGGGGCGCGGCGCAACCAGCGCCCTCGCCCGACCTGCTTGCGGATGGCCCGCGCCGTGTCATGATCCAGCGCATGATGACATCACCCACCACCCTGAGCCTGATGGCCGAAGCCGAGGTGAACGAGGCACCTGACACGCTGCGCCTGTCGGCCGGCGTGGTGACCGATGCCGTGACGGCCGAGGCCGCCATGGCCGCCAACGCGGCGCGGATGACCGCCGTGATCGGGGCACTGAAGGCGGCCGGCGCGCAGCCGGCCGACATCCAGACCAGCAATCTCTCGCTGTCGCCGCAATATCGCTATGCTCAGGGCCAGTCCCCGCAGCTCACCGGCTACCAGGCCCGCAACAGCGTGTCGGTGCGGACGAAGAAGCTTGGCGATGCCGGCAGGCTGATCGACGCGCTCGTCAAGGCGGGCGCCAACGATGTGAATGGCCCGGCGTTCAGCGTGGCCGATCCGGAAGCTGCACTCAATCGGGCCCGTGCTGCTGCCGTGGCACGGGCACGGGCGCGGGCCGATGTCTATGCCGCGGCCACCGGGCTGGCGGTGAAGCGCATCATCAGCATCAGCGAGCCGGGCAGCGAGCCGCCGACGCCGGTGCTGCGCCCGATGATGGCGCGCATGGCTGCCGACGCGGCCGAGGCAACGCCGGTCGAGCCCGGCGAACTGACTCTGGCCGTGCGGGTCAATGTGACCTTCGAACTGGACGAGAAGAAGCCCTGAAAGGCATCGCCATGGCCTATACGCGCGGCCTGCACGAGATTGGCGACGGTCTGTTCGCCTGGCTGCAGCCCGATGGCGGCTGGGGCTGGTCCAACGCCGGGCTGATCGTTGAAGGCACGGCGCGGGACGGGGCGGCGGCGCTGGTCGACACGCTGTTCGACACGGCCCTGACCGCCGAGATGCTGGGCGCGATGGAAGCTGCCACCGGCTTTGGCGCGAAGACGATCGGGCAGGTGGTCAACACCCATGCCAATGGCGATCACACCCACGGCAATCACCTGCTCGAACAGGCCGAGATCATCGCGTCGGACGCCTCGGCGCGCGAGATGGAGGCCTTCTCGCCGGCACTGCTGGCGCAATTGAAGGCCGCCGGCGCGGCCGGGCAGCTTGGCATGGCCGGCAGCTATTTCGCCGAGGTGTTTGCGCCGTTCGATTTTGCCGGCGTGCAGGAACGCGCGCCGACGCGCACCTTCAGCGGCCATGACCGGCTTGATGTGGGCGGCCGCGCCGTCGAACTGATCGAGGTGGGCCCGGCCCATACTGCCGGCGACGTGCTGGTCCACGTGCCGGGCGCGAAGACGGTGTTCACCGGAGACATCCTGTTCATCGAGGGCACGCCGATCATGTGGGCCGGGCCAGTGTCGAACTGGATCGCGGCGTGCAATCGCATCATCGCCATGGATGTGGACGTGATCGTGCCCGGCCATGGCCCGCTGACCGACAAGGCCGGCGTGCGCGAGGTGGCCGACTATCTGGCCTTCATCGAGCGGGAGGCGCGCGCCCGGCATGCCGCGGGTCTTTCGGCCGAGGACGCAGCGCGCGACATCGGGCTGGGCCGCTATGCGACCTGGAAAGATGCCGAGCGTATCGCGGTGAACGTCGACACGCTCTACCGCGAGTTCAACAATGACCCGACCCCGCCTGATGCCATCCGCCTGTTCGGCCTGATGGGGCAGATTTATTACGACCGGCGCTGAGCTGGTTCAGGCGCCAGGGTCAGGCAATCGTCACGCCACCATCGATCACGAAATTCTGGCCCGTGGTGAAGGCGCCCGCCTTGCCGGCCAGGAACACCGCCATGCCGGCGATTTCATCCGGCACGCCGATGCGCTTCAGGGGCGCGGTGGCGGTGGAGCGCTTCAGCGTTTCGGGATCATCCCACAGCGCTTTTGCAAAATCGGTCTTGATGAGGCCGGGGGCGATGCAGTTCACGCGCACATTGTCCGGCCCATATTCGCAGGCGAGGTTGCGGGCCAGTTGCATGTCGGCGGCCTTCGATATGCAATAGGCGCCGATGATGGTGGAACCGCGCAGGCCGCCGATGCTTGATACGATGGTGATCGTGCCATCCTTGCGCGCCCGCATCGCCGGGGCAACCATGGAAATCAGCCAGTGGTTGGATACGATGTTGTTCTGCAGGATCTTGGTGAAGGCTTCATCCGAAATGCCGCCCTGCGGCCCATAATAGGGATTGGACGCGGCGTTGCAGACAAGGGTGTCGATCTGGCCCCACTTGGCGATGGTGGCGTCAACCAGCGCCTGAAGGCTTTCCTTGCTGGCGATGTTGGCGGGCAGGCTGATCGCGGCCTCGCGGCCGACAGCGGCGTTGATCTCGTCGCGCGCGGCCTCGCAGGCGTCGGCCTTGCGGCTGGAGATGACGACATTGGCGCCATGTTCGGCCAGCCGCAAGGCAATGGCCTTGCCGATGCCGCGGCTGGAGCCAGTAATCAGGGCGGTCTGCCCGGTCAGGTCGAAAAGGGCCGGAAGGGCCATGGCGCGTCTCCCCAAGGATGAAGATTTCTGCGGTGTTTGGCGCAGATTAGGCCGGGCAGCCGCCCCCTGTCCACGCCGCGAAGGTGACAGGTTCATTACAGCCTGCCATCAGGGGACATGGCCGACTCGACCGCTGCAAGACTCTCCTCCGATGGCGTGCGCGCAACCCTGCTGTCGTGCCTGTTCTTCGCCGGTTTCGGGGCACTGATCCCGCACCTGCCGACCTGGCTCGATGCCACACAGGGCTTTTCGGGCGTGCAGATCAGCCTGGTGCTCACCATCGGCGGCCTGTCGCGCATCGTCGCCGGGCCGCTGACGGCGGCGTGGGCGGCGGGGCAGGCCGACAAGCGGGCGCCGCTGTTCCTGTTCGCCTTCCTGCTCACCGCCGGCTTCGCGTCGCTCTGGTATGTCACCGGTTTCTGGCCGGTTTTCACCATCATCCTGTTGATGGATGTCGGTTTCTGGGGGCTGCTGCCGGCGGTGGAGGCCGCCCTGATCCGGTTGACCAAGACCGGTTTGCCCGCCTATGGCGTGGCGCGCGGGCTGGCATCGGCGGCGTTCATCGTCGGTTCCTCCAGCGTGGGCGCACTGGTGACGGACTTTGGCCCCTGGGCGATCTGGGCCTGGCTGCTGGGCATTTCCATCGCGCTGATCGTGGCGGCCTTCGTGATGCCGAAGGAGCCAGTCCAGGGCAACGAGGAGGGGGACTTCCTTGGCCGCCTGAAGGAGGGCGTTGGCCTCTTGAAGAACCGGCGTTTCGCGCTGCTGATCTTCGCCGCCGGCATCCTGCAGGCCACCCACGGCTATTTCTATGGCTTTGGCGTGCTGATCTGGACCAAGGACCAGGCGATTTCGCAGACGGTGGCCGGCAATCTCTGGTCGGTGGGCGTCGCGGTTGAGGTGCTGTTCCTGATGTTCCTGGGCGGCTGGTCAGCCAGATTTGCCTCCGAAACCCTCATCCTCGTTGGCGCTGTCGCCTGCATCATCCGCTGGACGGCGATGGCCTTCCTGCCGCCAGAGATATTGCTGTGGCCGCTGCAGGTGCTGCACGCCGGCACGTTCGCGGCGGTGTTCCTGGGCGCGATGCGGCTGGTCAACCAGATGATGGGCGATGAGAAGACCGCAACCGCCCAGATGATCTACATGGCGCTGGCCTCGGCCCCGGCGCAGGCCTTCACCACCTTCATTTCGGGCTATCTCTATGATGCGCTGGTGCCCACGGGTGATGCCGCCCTGGGCTATCTGTCGATGACGGCGGTGAGCGTGGTGGGCCTGGTGCTGGCCACGATGCTGTGGGTGACGCGCGCCAGGCCCGGCGCCGCGCTGGCGACGGCCTAGAGCCGCGGCCTAGCTTTTCAATTCCTGTTCCGGCTGGCTGGCATATTGCGGCAGCGGGATGGCGGCGGCGGCGGCGCGCAGGGCGTTCGACCAGCGGCTGTCCAGTTCGTTGTAATAGTCATCATCCGCCTCGATGCGGTGGATGGTCTCGAGGTCGGACACGCCGGTGCGGATGGTGGCCAGATCGATGGGCAGGCCCACGGCGAGGTTGGAACGCACCGTTGCCGAAAAGCTGAACAGCGCGATCTTGATGGCTTCGGACATGGGTGTCTCGTAGGTCAGCATGCGGTCGAGAACCGGCTTGCCATATTTGTGCTCGCCGATCTGAAGATAGGGCGTGTCCTGCTGGCATTCGATGAAATTGCCGGCGCCATAGATCAGGAACAGGCGCGGCCGCCGCCCGCCGATGCTGCCGGCAAGCAGCAGGGTGGCATCGGTATAGACATTGTCGTCCTTCACCACCCGGTCGATCTCGGCCTTGGCGTCGGACAGCGCCTGGCCCACCAGTTGCGCGGCGCGGAACACCGTCGGCACCTCGGCCAGCGTCTCCTTGTCGCCGGTGTCGGGCATGGTGACGCCCAGCGCCACGCGCGACAGCGCGCTCTGCGTGACCGACAGCGATCCGGCGGACGCGCACAGGATCACCCGGTCCGGCCCATGCTCCATCATGCGCAGCTTGCGATAGGTGGAGATGTTGTCGACCCCGGCGTTGGTGCGGGTGTCGGCCATCATCACAAGGCCTTCGCGCACGAGGATGCCGATGCAATAGGTCATGTCTGTCTTCCAAACCCAAAGCTTCGCTGTTGGTTCTGCCCGCTACATGGGCGCACGGCAAGAGGGTCAGGCCTGAACCTGCACATCCCCCTGCGCGGCCTGCGTGGTGACCGCGACGTTCATCGTTTCGACGCCGCCGCCCCGCCTTGCCCCGCGAATGGGCGCGGCATCGCGATAGTCGAGGCCCACCGCCACCCTGAGATAGGCTTCGGTGGCGCACATGCCGTTGGTTGGATCAAAGGCCACCCAGCCCAGATCAGGCACCAGCGCTTCGGCCCAGGCATGGGCGGCCGGCTGGGTGATCAGGCCGTCCGAGCGCACCAGGTGACCCGAGACATAGCGCGACGGGATGCCGAGCAGCCGCGTGACTGACAGGAAGATGTGGGCATAATCCTGGCACACGCCGGCCTGCAGCGCGAAGCTGTGCGCGGCATCGCTGTGGGCATGGGTGACGTCGGGATCGAAGCTCATCGTCTCGAACAGGTGGCTGGTGAGGCGATGGCAGGTGGCCAGCGCGTCACCGGCATCGAGTTGTCGGGCAAGGGCGGCCAGTGCCTCGTCCGGCTGGGTCAGCTCCGTCTGCCGCAGATAGACGGCCACCGGCAGGCGCTCGATGGTGCCGGCAAGGACACCGTGCGTTTCCAGCGTGTCAACCTCGCCGATCACGTGCAGCGCCAGCCGCTGCACCGGGCCATCGGGGTAGAACATGTGCGTGATGTTGCCATAGGCATCGCTGCCGCGCTTCAGATGGCCATCGCAATCGCTGTCGATGCGCCAGCGCACGATATGCTGGCTCTCGTGCCCGGTCGGCTGCATGCGCAGCAACTGCAGCACGTTGCTGGCAGCGTGGGAATATTCGTACACTGTGGAATAATCGACCCGGATGCGCACGTCGTTGTCCTAGAACAGATATTGTTCGGCAATGGCTTCGCCCAGCCGGTTGTTGTCGATGACAAACTGGGTCAGGAACTCGTGCAGGCCGCTGGCAAAGATGGCATCGATATTGCCATTGGCCAGCCTGGCATGGCCGGCTCCCGCCAGCCGGTGGGCCGGGCCGCGGCGGCCACTGGCGCTGCCGAGCAGGTCGAGGTGGCGCAGAATCTCGTCATAGCAGGCCGCCAGGCTGCGCGGGATCTGGCGGTTGAGGATCAGGAGATCGGCCACCAGCCACGGCTTCACGCTGTCGTTGTAAACCCAGCGATAGGCGGTCATCGCCGAGACGGTGCGCAGAATGGTGGTCCACTGGAAATAGTCGAGGCTGCCGCCCACCGGCTCGTCTGTGGGCAGCAGCAGGTGATATTTGACATCGAGCAGTCGGGCCGAATTGTCGGCCCGCTCGATGGCGGCGCCGAGGTTGATGAACCAGAAGGCATCACCGCGCAGCATGGTGCGGTTGGCCGCCCCATCGAACGCGGCGATGGCATGCTTCACATATTCGATGAGCTGGGCCAGCGTCTCGCGGCTGGAAAGATGCGTGCCATAGCGGCTGACTTCCAGCCAGGCGGTGTTGATCGCTTCCCAGCCTTCTTCGGTCATGGCGGTTCGCACCGCGCGGGCGTTTGAACGGGCGGCTTCGAGGCAGGAGCGGATCGAGCTGTGGTTGTGGGCGCTGAGGGTCAGATACTCGGTCACCTCGTGCTCGTCGATGGCCAGGCCCGTGGCGGCGAAGGCGTCGATCTGGCAGGCCGCAGCCAGCGCCGACTCCCACGCATTGGAGGCACCGCCGAAGGAGGAGGGCAGGGCTGCCAGCCGCTGCGTCGCCTCGATCAGGCGGGCGTTGAAATCCGCCCGCTCCAGGTAGCGGCCGATCCAGTAGAGGTTCCCGGCAGTGCGCGAAAGCATCAGACCACCTCTTGGCGCCAATGGCCGCCGAAGCAAAGCGCCGGCGTGACGTCGAACGGGTTCGGCAGGCCTGCGGGCCTGCCGCCCCGCCGGCCGTGCTTGCGCGAGTCCGTGCTCGACGCACGGTATTGATCACCGGCCGCGCTACCCATCGATGATCCAGGTGTCCTTGGTGCCGCCGCCCTGGGAGGAATTCACCACCAGCGAGCCAGCCGTCATTGCCACCCGGGTGAGGCCGCCGGGGATGATGCGCACGCCGTCCGCACCCGTCAGCACGAAGGGACGCAGGTCGACATGGCGCGCGGCAACGCCGCCATCGGTGGCGGTGGGGCAAGTGGACAGCGCCAAGGTCGGTTGGGCGATGAACTTTTCCGGATTGGCCTTCAGCTTGGCGGCAAAGGCGGCGATGGTGGCCTTGGGCGCATGCGGGCCAACCAGCATGCCGTAGCCGCCCGAGCCGTCGACCTCCTTCACCACCAGTTCGGGCAGATGGTCGAGCACATACATCAGCGCCTCGGGTTCGCGGCAGCGCCAGGTCGGCACGTTGGACAGGATCGGCTCCTCGCCGGTATAGAAGCGCACGATCTCGGGCATGTAGCTGTAGATCGCCTTGTCGTCCGCGATGCCGGTGCCCACCGCATTGGCCAGCGTGACGTTGCCGGCGGCATAGGCGGCCATCAGGCCGGGCACGCCCAGCATGCTATCCGGGTTGAACAGCAGCGGATCGATGAAGGCGTCATCAACCCGGCGATAGATCACGTCCACGCGCTGCGGGCCTTCGGTGGTGCGCATGAACACGACATCGTCGCGCACGAACAGGTCAGAACCTTCCACCAGCTCGATGCCCAGCTTGTCTGCGAGGAAGCTGTGTTCATAAAAGGCGCTGTTGTACTGCCCGGGCGTGAGCAGCACGCAGGTGGGATGGCCACCGCGCACCTTCCTCGGCGAGACGCTGGCCAGTGTTTCCAGCAGTTTTTCCGGATAGGTTTCGACGGGTGCCACCTTCACCCGGTCGAACAGGTCAGGCACCAGCTTCAGCATCACCTCGCGGTTTTCGAGCATGTAGGAGACGCCGGACGGGGTGCGCGCATTGTCTTCCAGCACGAAGAATTCATCGGGCCCCGTGCGCACCAGATCGATGCCGGCGATGTGCACCCACACGCCGCCCGGCGGGGTGCGGCCCACCATGTGCAGGCAATAGGCCGGGTTGAGCAGCACCAGTTCGGCCGGGATCAGGCCCGCCTTCAATATGTCCTGTTTGCCGTAGATGTCGGCCAAGAACATGTTGAGGGCCTTCACCCGCTGGGTCAGGCCCAGTTCGAGCCGGTCCCACTCCTTGCGGGTGAGGATGCGGGGCACGATGTCGAACGGGATCAGCCGCTCGGTCGCCTGCGCGTCGCCATAGACGGCAAAGGTGATGCCGATGCGGCGGAAGAACAGTTCGGCCTGCGCGCGCCGGGCGGCCATCAGCTCGGCCGGGCTGTCGGCCAGCCACTGCCGGATGGCGCGATAGGCCGCCGTCACCCCGTCCGGCGACTGGCTGTTGTAGCCTGAGCCAGGACCATCCGGGGTACCGAACATCTCGTCAAAGGCCGGCAGTGCCTGCATTGCGCCTCCATGCTCTCCCTGCGCTGTTTGTGCGAAGCGGGGCGGCCAAGCGCAAGGCGTTTATTGCGTATTGGTCATCAGATCAGACCCTGCGCGCGCATCGAGACATGGCCCGATGCGCCGATGATCACATGATCGTGCACGGCCAGGCCCAGGTGCCGCCCGGCCTCGATGATGGCGCGCGTCATCTGGATGTCATCGCGGCTGGGCTGCGGATCGCCTGACGGGTGATTGTGCACCAGCACCACGGCGGCGGCCCCCAGATCAAGCGCGCGCTTGACGATCTCGCGTGGATACACCGGCGCGGCGTTCACCGTGCCATCGTTCATCACCTCATCGCGGATCATGATGTTGCGGTTGTTGAGGAAAATCACGCGGAACTGCTCCGTGGGCCGCTGCGCCAGAGACGCGTGCAGATAATCCAGCAGCGCCTGCCAGCCGGACAGCACGGGCCGGTCCAGCGCGGCGGTGCGCAGGCTGCGCAGCATCACCGCCTCCACGAACTTGATGGCGGCCGCCGCGCCGTCACCCAGCCCTTCCACGCGCTTCAACTCCTCCGGCGTCGCCGCAATCAAGGCCGCCAGGCTGCCAAACTCGGCGATCAACCGCTTGGCCAGCGGCTTGGTGTCCTGCCGCGGAATGGCCAGTGCGAGCAGATATTCGAGCAGCTCATAATCCTGGAAACCGTCACCGCCGGCGGCCAGCAGGCGCTGCCGCAGCCGCTCGCGGTGGCCGGACGGGGTCAGGGCGTCCTGGCTCATTGCGGCGTGCGATCATCTGCCGGCACATCCACGGCCAGTACAGCCTCGATGATGTGGCCGGCCTTCAGGCGGGCATTGTTGCCGCGCGCGAACGGGCCCCACGGCGTAAGCGCCGCCGTGGCCAGCACCACCTGCAGGGTGCCAGCCCGGCCCTTGTCCGTCACCGCGGTGGTGGACGCCGGGGCGATCGGCACTGGCCGGCCGCCGATCTCGATATGGAGCAGCCTGGTTTCCAGCGTCCCGGCCCGGCCCACCATGCCGCTGGTGCGGGCCGAGACGACTTCCCCCCAGGCCTTGGTGCCGCGCGGTATCGCCACTGCGCCGGTTGCACGCACGTCACTGTCGAGCACCAGCAGAAAGCGGTCGCCGGCCTTGGCGCTGCGGGTGCTCACCTCGTTCCAGACCATCAGCCTGAGCGGCGTGCCGACCGGAATGACGCCCGCTGTGGTTGCGGGCGGTGCGGCTGCCGGCGGCTGGGCTGGATCACCAGGCGCCGGTGGTGCAGCAGCTGGTGGTGCAGGCTGGGATGCAAGCGCCAGAACGGTAAGAAAGGTCAATTTCATCGCGGCAGCTTGCCTTGCGCAATCGGCGCTGCCAAGTCTTGTCCGGCCGGTCAACGGCATCCTGGGGAATGGACATGAAAAACGCCTGGTCGCTTCTTTTTGCAATTCCGGTGATGATGCTGGCAGCACCCGTGCTCGCCAAGGATCCGCCCAAGACATTCGTCGTGGTGAACGAGGCTGTGGGTGTGCCGGTGTTTCCCGGTGACATCAGCGATCGCCCCTACGAGGTGGTGGGCGACGTGAAGGCCGGCGTGCGCAAGGCCACCATCTTCAGCAAGGAAGCCAGCCAGGAGAAGATCTACAAGGAGCTGTGGGAACGCGCCGAAAAACTGGGCGCCGATGCGGTGATCAACGCCAAATATGGTGAAAGCCACGTGACCGCGATGAGCTGGGGCAAGACCAACGCCACCGGCACCGCCATCAAGTTCAAGCCCGCCGCACCGGCAACGCCAACCCCGCCAACCCCTTAACCGGGATCGCAATCGGCCGGTGGCTTCTTCTTCTTGCCGAAGAGGCCGCCGACCACGCCGCCCAGCACGCCGCCCGGGGCGGGGCCGCCGTCCTCGCAGCGGGGGCGGTCTCCATTGCGGGTGCCGCGCCGGCCCGAGCGGCCTGATCGTTCGCCGCCGCCCATCAGGTCGGCCATGTTCATCCCGGCCGGGCCGCCGGCGCGCGAGACAAAGCGCGCCTTCACGGCATATTGCTGATCCCAGGTGACCCTGGGGTCGGCCGGGCGCGGCGGGAACAGGACATTCTCCTCCGGCCCATGCGCGACAAGGCTGACGAGGCCATTGGGCGCGGCGGCCAGCACCTGCTTGGGGATGGCGCATGTGGTTTGCGTGGGCGGCATCAGCGCCTTGGCGCCCACCAGCCGTGCCGCTTCGGCCGGGGCGACATAATCGCTCAAGGCCGAAATGAAGGTCTGCGTTTCCGACGATGACCAATAGACCATGGTGGCGCCCTTTTGCGGATCATCACCTTCGCCGCCGATGAAACTGGCGAAATGGCCGGTGGCATCGGGCAGCTGGTTCCAGCCCAGCGCAATCGCCCCCGATGGCGCCTTCTTCTGATCAAGGTTCAGGGCGCCCATGAAGTCCTTCGTCAGGCTGAACTGGATGTCGGGGACATAATTGCCCGTCACCGCATGATCGCCCACCAGGCTGGCATTGGCCGGCACGCCGTTGCGGCTGGCGCGGTCATCATTGGGCCAATGGCCATGATTGGGCCAGCTGCTGGCCGAAGGCGGGCGGGCGATGCGCACCCGCTCGCCCACGAACAGCCCGGGCGGGATCTGCCCGGCGGCCATCTTCGCAAAATCGATCACCACCGGCTGGCCGGTGCGCGCCTCCTCCCCACAGCCCCAGAAGATCAGCAGCTTGCCCCTGGGCGGCTCGAAATCCTCCGGCTCGCGACCCGGCTCGGCAGGTGCTTTCTGCGGCGTCTTCAGGAACAACAGATCGCCCATGCCCATGCCCGGCGGGATCAGATGCCGGGCCAGCGGCGGCGGCGCACTCACCGGCAACTTGCCGCCCAGATCAAGCGTCAGCGTCTTCGCCATCGCCCCCGGCTGCTGGCCCCCCATCGCCATCCGCATCATGTCGCCCGCGGACGGCATGGCACCGCCCATGCCGAACCCCGTGGCGGTCTGCGCCGAGAGCCAGTAACTCGCCTTGGGCGGGATGACCTTCTGCACAACCGCCGCCGGTCGCGCCGCCGACCGGGGCGGCGGCTTCTTCACCTGCGCCCACCCGCTCCCCGACACCGCCAGCACCACGCCCGCCAGCAACAGTTGTCCACCACGCCGCATGATCCATCCCCCCGGATGTGAATGCGCCCCAGTGTATCACGCCCGCCGCCTGCGGGAAGGGTGGGGACAATGCGGAGTTTCATGGAAAGAAGAAGGGCCTCCGGCGGGCAGGGACTCGTCCCTGCACCCGGTTGTTGATATTCGGGAAGAATGATGAGCTGCGACGACAACGGCATGATGCCCGGCGAAGTGCTGAATGCCATCCTCGATGGCGGGCTCAACCCCATCGCCGCCTGGCGCCGCTATCGCGGCCTCTCCCAAGCCGAACTGGCCCGCCGCACCGGCCTCAGCCAGGTTTGGCTGAGCCGGATCGAGAATGGCGACGGGACTGGCTCAGCGGCGACGCGGCGCAAGCTGGCCGAGGCGTTGGATGCGCCGGTGTGGGCGTTAGAAGTTGTGGAGGGCGTGGCCATGAGGCCGGAATATGATGCGCTAACCCTTCATCTGCGTCGCGATGGACGGCGTACAATTACAATGACGTTTGATGAAGTTATTGCAGTTGTGAAGAAACTGCCCGACTCAGCTTACAACCATGATGAATGGTGGCAGCCAGCCGGGCATTCTCATGCACGCGCATGGGTTAACGCTGGGTATCGCGCCGTTCCTTCGCGCGTAATTGAGAAAGTTACCTTCGAAAAGGTCGACTGAACCTACTTACTCCGCCGCCGGCAGGTAAATCTCTCCGCCTTTCGCCCGGAACTCGGCGCTTTTCTCCGCCATCCCTGCCTTGACCTCGGCTTCGATCATCTCCGGGTTGTTCACCTTGGCGGCATAGTCGCGCACGTCCTGGGTGATCTTCATCGAGCAGAATTTGGGTCCGCACATGGAGCAGAAGTGGGCGACCTTGGCGCCTTCGGCGGGCAGGGTCTCGTCGTGGTAGGCCATGGCCGTTTCGGGGTCGAGCGACAGGTTGAACTGGTCGCGCCAGCGGAATTCGAACCTCGCCCGGCTCAGGGCGTCGTCGCGCATCTGGGCGCCGGGGTGGCCCTTGGCGAGATCGGCGGCGTGGGCGGCGAGCTTGTAGGTGATGACGCCGACTTTCACGTCGTCACGGTCGGGCAGGCCGAGATGTTCCTTGGGCGTGACGTAGCAGAGCATGGCGGTGCCGAACCAGCCGATCATCGCGGCGCCGATGCCGCTGGTGATATGGTCATAGCCGGGCGCGATGTCGGTGGTCAGCGGCCCCAGCGTGTAGAAGGGGGCTTCGCCGCATTCTTCCAGCTGCTTTTCCATGTTCACCTTGATCTTGTGCATCGGCACGTGGCCGGGGCCCTCGATCATCACCTGGCAGTCCTGCTCCCAGGCGATCTTCGTGAGCTCGCCCAGCGTTTCCAGCTCGGCGAACTGGGCGCGATCGTTGGCATCCGCGATGGAGCCGGGGCGCAGGCCGTCACCCAAAGAGAAACTCACGTCATAGGCGCGCATGATCTCGCAGATCTCGGCGAAGTGGGTGTAGAGGAAATTCTCCTTGTGATGCGCCAGGCACCACTTGGCCATGATCGAGCCGCCGCGCGACACGATCCCGGTGACGCGGTTGGCGGTCAAGGGCACATAGGCCAGCCGCACGCCGGCGTGGATGGTGAAATAGTCAACGCCCTGTTCGGCCTGTTCGATGAGCGTGTCGCGGAACACGTCCCAGCTGAGGTCCTCGGCGATGCCGCCCACCTTTTCCAGCGCCTGGTAGATGGGCACGGTGCCGATCGGCACGGGGGAGTTCCTGAGGATCCATTCGCGGGTGTTGTGGATGTTGCGGCCCGTCGACAAGTCCATGATCGTGTCGGCGCCCCAGCGGGTGGCCCACACCATCTTCTCCACTTCCTCGGCGATTGAGGAGGCGACGGCCGAGTTGCCGATATTGGCGTTGATCTTCACCAGGAAGTTGCGGCCGATGATCATCGGTTCGGCTTCCGGGTGGTTGATGTTGGCCGGGATGATGGCGCGGCCGCGGGCGATCTCGTCCCGCACGAATTCCGGCGTCACATGATCGGGGATGCTGGCGCCGAAGCTCTCGCCATCACGCGCGCGGTCGAGGGCGGCGGCGCGCCCCATGTTCTCCCGGATGGCGACATATTCCATTTCGGGCGTGATGATGCCGCGCCGGGCATAGGCGAGCTGTGTGACAGCAGCACCGGCCTTGGCCCGAAGCGGCGTCTTCACGACATTCGGGAACTCATCAATGTCGGCTTTCCCGCCGGGCACGTTGGCGACGCCATTGTCTTCCGGCTTCACCGCGCGGCCCGGATAGCGCTCCACGTCGCCGCGCGCTTCGATCCACGCCGTACGCAGCGGCGGCAGGCCGGCGGCAATGTCGATCTGCGCGGCGGCATCGGTGTAGGGGCCGGACGGATCATAGACCCTGAGCGGCGGTTCCTTGGCGGACGGATCGAGCGCGATCTCGCGCATGGCCACCCGGATTGCGGGGTGCAGCGTGCCGGCAACGTGGATCTTGCGGCTGCCGGGCAGCGGCCCGGTGGTGACCGGCACGTCGAGCTTTGAATTGATATCGGCCATGGTCGCGTGTCCTTCCAAATCATCGGAACGGATGGCGCGTCTGCCCGGCGCTCCCTCCCTCCGCCGGTGCTACCCGGATCAGGTTCAGCGGGTTGCGCCTTCGCGCTCTCAGCCGACAAATCGGCACCCCGGGGAATGACCTTGGATTAGGCCTGCTGGCCCCAGTTGGCAAGGCCGCGATCGGTGCCGCACAGCCGGTCCCAGAAGCGGAAATAGAGGCCATAGTTGCAGGTGTAATGGCGGTGGTGCGCTTCGTGGTGGCTGGCCGAGATGATGTGCCGGCCAAACCAGCCGTTCACCCACGCCTTGGGGAACATCTCCCAGCCCATGTGGTTGGTGACGCCCATGATGGTGGCGATCAACATCACCACGCCAAGGGCGCCGATATGGATGGGCACGATGAACAGCAGCGCGGGGATCAGGATGGCGCCGGAAATCGCCTCCCATGGATGGAAGCTCATCGCGGCCCAGGCGGTGGGCGGCCGGCTGGCGTGATGGACGGCGTGGGCGGCCTTGAACAGCGCCGGGCGGTGCATCCAGCGGTGCGTCCAGTAGAACCAGGTGTCGTGGAGGAACAGATAGACGAGGATCGACAGCGGGAACCAGAGCACCTCGCCCCAGCCATCCATCGTCCACATGATCTGCGTCCAGCCGAGCGACCGTGCCGATTCCAGCGCCAGGCCGGCGGGCACGGCATAGATCATCGCCGAAACCAGCGACCAGCGGATTTCCTGCGCGATCTGGCGGCGGCGCTTCGCTGGATCGGCCGGGCCATCGTGAACGCCGCGCGCCCGGGTGAGCCAGGCAAAGCCACCGGAGACCGCCAGGTAGCGCACCGCAATGATGGCGGCCATCGCGACGACAGCCAAGGCGAAGGTGAGGGCGGAAGCACGTGTCACGGCGCGGGGTGTAGCGCGCCGGTGCAGGAGCGCCAAGCGGTGCTGTGTCGCGGCCGTGCCGTGCAGGCTGGGCGTCATGGACAGGGGGACGGCGCACGCGGCGCCGTCCCCCCCTCATCAGCGCGATCCGATCAGATCAGAAGCGGATGCCGAACGACACGCTGACCTGGTGGCGGTCACCGCCTTCGATCGGTTCGCCTTCGATCTCGCCATCACCATAGCTGGTGAAGCGATATTCCAGCTTGCCGTAGGTGTTGCCGCCGAAGCCCTGCTGCACACCGGCGCCAAGGCGCAGACCATCCAGGTTGGTGCCGAAGTTCAGATCGGCGAAGCTGCCGCCAAAGCGCGAGTTTGCATAACCGGCCAGCGCATAGAGGGCGGTCTTGCCCGCGACGTTGCCGCCCAGACGGGCCAGCACCTCGATATCGCGGCCGGCATTGGCGCAGACGCCTTCGAAGCATTCCTCGACCGTGGAACCGGCAAGGCCGGCCTGCAGGCCCAGGAAGATCTTGTCTGAAACGGCAAAGTCATAACCGACAGCGCCGCCATAGACGAGGCCGCTGTTGCCGTCGAACTTGTCCCAGCCGGCGCGGGCTTCGATCCACGGACCCTGCACGTCGGCGGCCCGGGCGGTGCCGGCCAGCATCACGGCGACAACCGCCGCCATCATCTGCACCTTCATTCCATACTCCTGTAAAATAGACCAACTCCGGCATGGCCGGCGCACGCCTGCTAGCCCGGCCGCCGTATCACGTCGATGCAATATTACACGAAAGTAATTCTATTCGGCGCATCTGTGGCGCCAACAACACACGAAAAATGGCGGGCGGAAGACACGCGGCGCTGTCATTGCCGCGGCGGCCGTTCAGGCGCTGACGCAGTGGAAGAAACTGGTGGAGTAGAGGGGAATCGAACCCCTGACCTCAGCAGTGCGATTGCTGCGCTCTCCCATCTGAGCTACTACCCCGCACCAGTCCTGGCCCCGCTCTGCGGGAGGGCCGCTGATATAGCGCGCGCGCCTGCGTTTGCAACTGGCTTGTTGGCGGGTCTGGCGCCAGATGTCAGCCAAAGCCACCTGCCAGATAGCGCTCCGCAAGGCCGGCATGCAGCGCCGCACCGCGGGCCATGGCGCCTTCATCAAGATGCATGTGGCTGGAATGGAGGCCGCAGCAGGCGCGCCAGTCCGTCCCCTGTTCCGCCACGCCCAGGAAGAACATCGCGCCCGGCACCTTTTCCAGCACATAGGCGAAATCCTCGGCGCCCATGATGGGGTGAGCAAGGCTCTGCCAGGCATCCTCACCGAACAGCGATTTCGTCACCGCCTCGCCCAGCGCCGCGGCGCGGCCATCGCAGACGGTGACCGGAAAGCCGGGGATGATCTCCACGCTGGCGCTGGCCCCTTGCGCCGCCGCGATGCCCTGGGCCAGGCGCGGCACGCCTTCATGCAGTTTCGCCCGCGTGGTGGCGGACAGCGTGCGCATCGTGCCATAGAGCAGCGCGGTTTCGGGGATCACATTGTCGGTGGTGCCGGCCGAAATCTGCCCGATGGTGACCACCGCCGGATCGAAGACGCTGATCTGCCGCGTGACGAAATTCTGCAGGGCAAGGGCGATCTCGCAGGCGATGGGCACCGGATCGAGCGCATCGTGCGGCATGGAGGCATGACCGCCGCGCCCGGTGATGATGATCCTGAGCTTGTCGTTGCTGGCCAGCAGCGCGCCGGTGCGCCCGCCCACCACACCCCAGGGCGCATTGGGCATGATGTGGAGGGCGAAGGCGGCATCGGGCAGCGGTTCCAGCAGGCCATCATCGAGCATGAACCTGGCGCCATGATGGCCCTCCTCGCCGGGCTGGAACATGAACATCACGCTGCCGGCCAGCTGCTCGCGCCGCTCGCACAGGATGCGCGCGGCGCCAGCCAGCATCGCCACGTGTGCATCATGCCCGCAGGCATGCATGGCGCCGGGCACGGTGGAGGCAAAATCGAGGCCGGTTTCCTCGGACATCGGCAGCGCGTCCGAATCGCCGCGCAGCAGCACGGTGCGGCCATTGGCGGGCCCTTTCAGTGTGGCGATGATGCCACTGGTCGATGGCCCGGTGCGGATTTCCAGCGGCAGGCCGGAAAGGGCCGCCATGATCTTTTCGGCGGTGCGCGGGTTGTCGAGACCCAGTTCCGGTTCGGCATGAATGGCGCGTCGAAGCGCGATCATGTCGGGCAGGGCGGATGCGGCGGCCTGGTTCCAGTCGATCATGCGCGGCAGCGTAACGGCTTCCCCTGACGCCCGCCACCCGCTACGGCCACGCCATGCCGCATGATGCGATCATCCTGGGGGCGGGTGGAGCCGGCCTGTTCTGTGCCGCCACCGCCAGCCAGGGCGGTGCGCGGGCGCTGGTGATCGATCACAATGCGGAGCCGGGACGCAAGATCCTGATCTCCGGCGGCGGGCGCTGCAATTTCACCAACATCGGCGCAGTACCGGATCGGTACCTGAGCGAAAACCGCCACTTCGCCCGTTCCGCCCTGTCGCGCTACACGCCGGCGGATTTCGTCGCGCTCGTCGAGAAGCACCGCATCGCCTACCACGAAAAGACGCTCGGCCAGTTGTTCTGCGATGGTTCGGCAAAGCAGATCGTCGCCCTGCTGATGGACGAATGCGCCGAGGGCGGGGTGGATTTCGCCTTCGGGGCCAGCATTGCCGATGTGTCCCATGCCGATGGCCTGTTCACGGTCACCACCAGTGCCGGCACATATCGCGCGCCAAATCTCGTCATCGCCACCGGCGGCCCGGCCATTCCCAAGCTGGGCGCGACCGGCTTTGCTTACAGCCTTGCCAAGCAGTTCGGCATGAAGATCATCCCGCCGCGCCCGGCGCTGGTGCCCTTCACGCTGCCGCAGGGCGAAAATCTGTTCCGCGAGCTGGCCGGCGTTGCCGCCGAGGTGGTGGCGAAGGCCGGGAAGACCGCCTTCCGCGAAGCCGCCCTGTTCACCCACAAGGGCCTCTCCGGCCCCGCCATGCTGCAGGTGTCGAGCTATTGGCGGCATGGCGAAGCGATTGCAGTCGATTTCCTGCCCGATGCGGTGCCGGGATGGCTGACGGAAATGAAGCGCCAGCGCCCGAAGGCGGGCCTGAAGAGCGTGCTGGCCAGTTTGCTGCCAGAACGGCTGGCCATCGCGCTGGCCGATACGCTGGCGCTGCCGGGAGAACTGGGCGCCCAGAAGGACGCCAGCCTCACCGCCGCCATGCAGCGCTTGAAGGCCTGGGCCTTCCGCCCCGACGGCACCGAGGGGTTTGCCAAGGCAGAGGTGACGGCGGGCGGCATCGACACGGCCGGGCTGAGCAGCCGCAGCATGATGGCCAATCACATTGAGGGGTTGTTCGCCATTGGCGAGGCGGTCGATGTGACAGGCTGGCTGGGTGGCTACAATTTCCAGTGGGCCTGGGCGAGCGGACACGCGGCTGGCCAGGCGATTGCGGAGAGGGGGCGCGGATGACGATGAGCTATGACGAGGTGGTGCTGGGCCGCCGCAGCACCCGGGGGTTCCTGCCCAAGCCGGTGCCGATGGAACTGATCAAGGAGATCCTGGCGCTCGCCATGCGCAGCCCGTCCTCGATGAACACGCAGCCTTGGAACTTCACGGTGGTGACCGGTGAGCCGCTCGATCGCATCCGTGCCGGCAACACCGAGAGGAACCTGGCCGGCATCCCCCACAGCCGCGAGTTCCGCACCGGATCGCCGTTCGAGGGCGTCCACCGCGAGCGCCAGATTGGCGTTGCCAAGCAATTGTTCAGCGCCATGGGCATCGCGCGGGATGATGCCCCGGCCCGGCAGGACTGGGTGCTGCGCGGCTTCCGCCAGTTCGATGCGCCGGTGTGCGTGATCATCACCTATGACAAGATCCTGGCCGGCAGTGACGACACGCCGTTCGATTGCGGCGCCGTTTCCACCGCGCTGGTCAACGCCGCCTGGTCACGGGGCTTGGGCGCCGTGATCAACAGCCAGGGCATCATGCAATCGCCGGTGGTGCGCGAACATGCTGGCATCCCCGACGATCAGGTCATCATGAAGGCGATCGCGCTGGGCTGGCCCGACGAGACCTTCCCCGCCAACGCCGTGGTGTCCGAACGCAAGAGCGTGGAGGAAGCGGCGCGGTTCGTGGGGTTCTGAGCGAAAAAGCCAGGCCCCGCGCTTGACGCGGGGCTTGGCTGCTCTGGTCACACCCCATTGGCCCTGAAATGCGCCAGCAGCTTGCCCCAGGCATCCTTGCCGGCCGCCGCGTTGTAGCTGGGGCGATAATCGGCGAGGAAGCCGTGATCGGCGTCCGGGTAGAGGATGATGCTGCTCTTGGTGCCCTTCAATTTTTCCTGCATCGCCTGTACGTCGGCCACCGGGATGCCCTTGTCGAGCGCGCCGTAGAGGCCGAGCACCGGAGCCTTCAATTCGCCCACCACGTCCATGGGGAACTTGCGGCCTTCCGGGCCGGGATTGCCCTTCAGGCCACCATACCAGGCGCCGCCTGCCTTAAGCTCGGGGAAGCGCGCGGCGGCCATCCAGGTGATGCCGCCGCCCCAGCAGAAGCCGGTGATGGCGCGCTTCTTGGCGTTGACGAATTTCTGCGCGGCCAGCCAGTCGAGCGTTGTCTTGGTGTCGCCCATCACCTGTTCCAGCCTGGCCTGGGCAACGATGGCGCGGATGGCGGGAAAATCGGTCATCGTCGGCAGCTTGCGGTCAGGGTCACCGCGATAGAAATACTCCGGCGCGATGGCGACATAGCCAGCCTGCGCGAAGCGGCGGCAGACATCCTTGATCCATTCGTGCACGCCGAAGATCTCGTTCACCACGATCACGGCGGGGTGCTTGCCCTTGGCCGACGGGCGAGCGACGAAGGCGGGCAGGCCGCCGGGCAGCGTTTCCCAGCCCGTCACAAGCCCGGTGTCGGGCGTGGTGATCGGCTCGGCATTGGCGGCGATGTCGAACGCGGCATAGCCGGCCGCGATCAGCACGGCGCGGCGCGAGAGCGCCAGGTCTTCGGGTTCGGTGCCGTCGGGACGGGTGAGCATGGGCCGTTCTCCTGCAATCAGGCCAAGGATAGGTGCTGGGTGGTGCGTTGCAAGCCAGCCGCTCTTGTCAATCCCGGCCAAAACATTACATTATGGCAATCTTTGAGCAAAAGGCCATGCCATGCATACCGCAATCATTTCGCTGCTGCTCGCCGCCCAGCCGGTGCCTGCCACTGCCGTCGATGCCAAAATGGCAGCAGAACATCGCGGCTGGATCGACGATCAGGCCCGCTGGAATGCCCAGCACATGGCAGCCGCCCGCCGGCTGGAGGCTGTGGCGGCCGCCCTGCGCCGCCAAGATACCAGCTTTGACCGCCACGGCGCAGAACTGCGTGAGCATGAACGGCGGATCATCGCCAGGGGCCATGGCCGGGAGGAGCGCGCCCGCCATCTCGCCCTGTCGGCCGCCCACGCCAGGGCCGCCGAGGACCATCGCCGCCTGATGGCCGAGATCGCCGATCTTGAACGCACGATTGCCGAAAATCTGTCGGCGGAGCGCTTCCCGCCCCGCTGAAACATCAGTTCGATGCCAGCAGATTACGGCCTGTAGCGTATCAGCCCTTCCTGCATCACGCAGGCGATGGGCCGGCCCTGGATATCGTGCACGATGGCGCGGTTCATGCCGCGGCCGCCCATGGCCATCGGCGAATCCTGATCGAACAGGTGCCACTGGTTCATGTCCGGCGTCTGGTTGAACCAGATGGCGTGATCGAGGCTTGCCGATTGCAGGGCCGGATTGGCCCAGCTGATGCCGTGCGGGCCGAGGCAGGTGTCGAGCACCGTCATGTCGCTGGCATAGGCGAACAGGCAGCGCTGCAGCACCGGATCGGCGGCCTGCCCGGCCGTCAGCGGCGCCGCCAGGCGAATCCAGTGGCGCTGCTGCGGCGGGCGCTTCTTCGGATTGAAGAATTCCTCGATAGAATCGGGCTCGGTCGGGCGGGTGTCCAGCGGGCGCTCGCGCTTCAGCCAGATGCTGCGCCACGGTTCGGGGGCCTGTTCCGCATTTTCGCGTGTCCAGTCCGCATCGCTTTGCAGTGTATCGGGGTGCGGCACGTCGGACGGGGGCGCCACCGCGTGCTCCAGGCCATCTTCCGGCAGCTGGAAGCTGGCGGCCATGTTGAAGATCGGCCGGCCCTTCTGGATGGCGATCACGCGCCGCGTCGTGAAGCTGGCGCCGTCCCGGTCGCGCTCCACCTTGTAGACGATGGGCAGTTTCGGGTCGCCAGGACGGATGAAATAGCTGTGCAGGCTGTGGCACAGGCGCAGGGGAGCATCGGGGGCCTCCACGGTGCGGCTGGCCGCCATCAGCGCCTGCGCCACCACCTGGCCGCCATAGACGCGGATCCAGCCTTCGTCTGTCGACTGGCTGCGGAACAGGTCAGTCTCCACCTCTTCGAGTTCGAGCAGGCCGAGCAGGCGGGCAACGGCGCGTTCGGCGCTGGGCGGGGTGGCGTGATCATCGGTCATGCCGCTTCCTTATCGCAAAGACAGTTGCCCACAAGCTGTTGCATGACGGATGGCAAAGACTGCTTGACACCGGCCAGCCGCGTCCTTATCCGCCGCCTTCCGCAAGACACGCGGGTGTAGCTCAGTCGGTTAGAGCGTCGGCCTGTCACGCCGAAGGTCGCGGGTTCGAGCCCCGTCACTCGCGCCACTTGCCCCGGATTTCGCTGGGGGCAAGTGGCCGCACCACCCGAATGGCATGCAGATCGGTTCCGGCTGGTTGAAGCGTTCAGCTTCGCCAGGGCAATGTGAGCAGCCTGTCGATCCACAGGTCGCGCGGGACCGGTACCGGCCCCGGCAGGCCGAGGCGGCCAGGCTGATGCGCCGCGGCGGCGTGGCTGGCGAAGGCGTGATCCCACAGCGAGAGGCAGAATCCGAAGTTGCGGTTCATGTCGGCCGGGTGGGCGGCATGGTGGACACGGTGCATTTCGGGAGTGACGATGATCCGGCGCAGCGCGGTTTCGAGGCGGCCGGGCAGCGCCACGTTGCCATGATTGAACATGGCACTGGCATTGAGCACGATCTCGAACAGCATCACGGCAACGGCCGGTGGCCCCAGCAGCCAGACCAGCCCGAGCTTGATTGCCATCGACAGGATGATCTCGCCCGGATGAAACCGCAGCGCCGTTGTCACGTCCACATCGGGATCGGCGTGATGGACACGGTGCAGCCGCCACAGCGCCGGCACGGCATGAAACAGGCGGTGCTGCCAGTAGATGGCGAGGTCGAACAGGATGATGGCCGTCACGGTCGCCAGCCAGCCGGGCAGGGGGAGGAGGCCGAACAGGCCGCCCCCGTCGCGCGCCGCTGCAAGGGTGACGGCGAGCACCGGGAACACCAGCCGCACCAGCGCCGTGTCGAGCGCGACCAGGGAGAGGTTGTTGACACGGCGCAGGGCGGTCGGGGCGAGCGCGGGGCGGGCGGGCGCACGTTGCTCCCACAGCAGCATCGCCATCAGCACGCCGACAAACATCGCGAGGCGCAGCGCGGCTTCGGAGGATGGGTCAGGCGCCGGCATGTCGCCCGGGCCGGTCGATCAGGCGGCGTCCGAGGTGGCGGCGGCCCTCAGCGCGTCCCAAACGGTGAACTCATGCGCGATCGAGGCTTCGACCAGCGCCTCCCACAGGGTTTCGGCAAGGCCGGCGGGCAGGCCGGCGGCCGTGGCGGCAGCACTGGCGTTGGCGATCACCTGGGCCTTCCTGGCCTCGTCGCGCACCTGGGTACGGGCCGGCTTGATGCGGGCGGCGGCGTCCATGTAGGCAAAACGGCGGGCGAGGAGCGCCACAAGCTCCCGGTCAAGCGCGTCGACCCCGGCCCGCACCTCGGCCATGGTCTGGCAGGCATCTGGCGGCAACACGGTCATCAGGCGCTCCAGCGGCCGGTGTTCATCCACAGGATGAAGGGTTTCAAGGGTGCGATCCAGGCGATGCCGGCCACGAGATAGGTGATGGTTTCCAGCCAGATGGGCAGCGCCGAAATACTGTCGGCAAGGGCAGAGACGGCCAGCGCGTAGAGGATGATGTAGAGGATGACCAGCAGCATGCCGACCGGCTTGCGCCAGCTGGGCTGCGGGGGAATGCGGTGCGGGGCCAGATCCGACGAAGGGTCCATGACCGGGCCCTTAGCGTCCTTTGCGACAGTCGACCAGACGCGTTGGTGTCGCGACCAGATCAAGCCGCATGTCCCATGGGTCGGCGGGCAGGGCCGGGGCAATCTGGCAGTCCCAGGCCAGCCCGATGGTGAGCAACGGGCCGGCGCCGCGCAGGCGGGCGATGGCGCGGTCGTAATAACCGCGGCCCTGGCCAAGCCGGATGCCGGTGAGGGTGACGGCCAGCAGCGGCACCAGCAGCACATCGGGCAGGACCTCCGGGCTGTTCGCCGGCGGTTCCGGGATTCCCTGGAAGCCGGGCTGCATGTCCCGCCATTCGGCCATGTGGAAGCGGATGTCAGGCCCGGCAACCCGCGGGAAGGCGTGGGGGCCTATGCCCTTCTCGATCCACACCGGGTCGATTTCGTCGGCCATCGCGGCATAGCTGCCAACCAGCCGCGCGCCGGCCAGTACCGGCAGCACGCGGCTGGCCAGCGCGCGTTCCAGCGTTTCGCGCTCGCCCTTTGCCAGGCTGGCCACGAAGGCCTTGCGGGCGGCGCGATACTGGCGGCGCCGATCGGTCTTGGTCATGATGCCGGCACCGAACGAGGGATGGCATGTGGCGGGACCACCATGGGCCGTTGGCCTTGAAGATCCTCTGACGCCAGAAACGTCAGGTGGGAGCCAGTTGTGATGGACCAGGATCCACCCAGTGCCAGCCCCCAATAGGATGATTATCGCCTCAGGGATGCTTGCTCGCTCGTACCGGGCAGTTCCCGCCGCCTTCTGATATAGGGGCGGACCGGCGGCCGGGCAAGCGGCCCGCTCTTCATGGGCCTCAGGCGCTGGCCAGTCTTTCGAGTCGTTCGACGATGCGGGACAGGCGGGTGATGTCGATCATCGGCGGCACCGGGCCGGACGAGGGCGTGCCGGCGCGGGCATCGGCGAGTTCGTCGGCCAGCATCAGCGCGGTCATGATCAGCAGCTGCGCCTCGGGCATCGGGCCCAGCTGGCGCGTCAGGCCCTCGGCACGGGCCGCGACCTCCTCGCCAAGGCCGACAAGCCGGGGCTCGTCACCGTCGCGGCAGTTCACCCGATACTGGCGCCCGGTGACGGACAAGACAGCCTGCCCCATCGCTCACTCCTGTCCGATCAGGGCATCAAGTGCCTTCAACGCTTCGGTGGCAGCGCCTTCAAGTTGGGCAAGGCGCGCGCGGTCGGCCTCTCTTGCGGCGTCCTGCGCGGCAGAAGCCGCCGCGGCGGCCGCATGCTTCTGCTCCAGACGCGCCAGGGCTGTCTCCAGCCGGGCGAACAGGCCCAACAGTTCCGAAATCGCCGTGCCCCCTTGCTCACTCAACACGTTGCGCCGCATTCATAAGACGGGATGTCAGCCTTGGTCAAGCGATCCCGACGTGGCCGCGGCGCCTTGGCAAGCGCCCTGTGGCGCGCTGGCCTGTTGAAGCGGGTTGACGCGTGCGCGTGCCTTCGGCCAAAGCCGCGCCCAACACGAAGGTCACAGCTCGCCAACGGTGGGTCTTGCCGGCCAGTCAGGAACGGTCATGACGCTTTCAATGTCCCGCGCCGCCAATGCCATCCGGGCGCTTGCCATGGATGCCGTGGAAGCTGCCAACAGTGGCCATCCCGGCATGCCGATGGGCATGGCCGATGTGGCGACCGTGCTCTTCGCCAATCACGTGTCGTTCGATCCGGCCGCGCCGCATTGGCCGGATCGCGATCGCTTCGTGCTGTCGGCCGGTCATGGATCGATGCTGATCTATGCGCTGCTCCACCTGACCGGCTATGCCCAGCCGACACTCAATGACATCAAGCGCTTCCGCCAGCTGCACAGCCCGTGCGCCGGCCACCCGGAAAACACCGAGCTGCCGGGTGTGGAATGCACCACTGGCCCGCTGGGGCAGGGGCTGGCGATGGCGGTGGGCATGGCGATTGCCGAACGGCACCTGAACGCCGGCTTTGGCGATGCGCTGGTCGATCACCGCACCTGGGTGATTGCCGGCGATGGCTGCCTGATGGAAGGCATCAGCCAGGAAGCGATCAGCCTTGCCGGGCATCTGAAGCTCGGTCGCCTCAATGTCATCTGGGACGACAACAATATCTCGATCGACGGCCCGGTCAGCCTGGCCAGCAGCGAGGACATGCGGGCGCGCTTTGCCGCTGCCGGCTGGCACGTGGTGGCCTGCGACGGGCATGATTTTGCCAGCATCGATTCGGCGCTGGCCGCAGCGAAGGCCGATCTGCGCCCCAGCCTGATCGCCGCGAAGACCACGATCGGCAAGGGCGCACCCACCAAGGCCGGCACCAGCGGCAGCCACGGCAGCCCACTGGGCGCCAAGGAGATCGAGGGCGCCCGCGCCGCGCTGGACTGGCCCTATCCGGCATTCGACATTCCCGCCGACATCAAGGCCTGGTGGGAAGGGCTGAGCGCGCGCGGCGCTGCGGCCCGCGCCGACTGGGAAGCGCGGCTTGCGGCCAGCCCGGACCGCGCCCGTTTCGAGGCGCAACTGGCGGGTGTTGCCAGCGCGGCCGGACCGGCGCTGGAAGTCTTTGTCCGCGATCTGGCCGCCAATCCGCAGAAGGTTGCCACCCGCAAGGCCTCTGAAATGGCGCTGGGCGTGCTGACCGAGGCGCTGCCGCAGCTGGTCGGCGGCTCGGCCGACCTGACGGGATCGAACAACACCCGCACCAGGGCGACCAAGGTGTTGAGCTCGGAGGATTATTCCGGCCGCTACATCCACTATGGCATCCGCGAATTCGGCATGGCCGCCGCGATGAACGGCATCGCGCTCCATGGCGGGGTGGTGCCCTATGGCGGCACCTTCCTGGTATTCTCGGATTACATGCGCAACGCCATGCGGCTTTCGGCGCTGCAGAAGGTGGGCGTTGTCTATGTGCTCACCCACGATTCGATCGGCCTGGGCGAGGATGGTCCGACGCACCAGCCGATCGAGCATGTCATGAGCCTGCGGCTGATCCCGGGCCTGAATGTCTATCGCCCGGCCGATGTGATCGAGACGGCAGAGTGCTGGGCGCTGGCGCTGTCCACGCCAGAAACGCCCTCGGTGCTGGCGCTCACCCGCCAGAATCTGCCGCAGCTGCGCGGCGAGGGCGATGCCCAGTGGACCGCCGACGCCAACCGCAGCGCCCGCGGTGCCTATCGCCTGAAGGCCGCGGTCGCGCCCCGCCGCGTCGTGCTGCTGGCCACTGGTTCGGAAGTGGAGATCGCGGTGGCCACGGCGGCCTTGCTGGAAGCGGACGGCATTGGCGCCGATGTCGTGTCGATGCCGTGCTGGGAATTGTTTGACGCGCAGGACGCCGCCTATCGCGCCGATCTGCTGCCGGCAGGCGTGCTGAAGGTCTCCATCGAGGCGGGCGTCACCACCGGCTGGCAGAAACATGTCGGCGACGGGCTCACCATCGGGCTCGATCACTTCGGCGCGTCGGCGCCGGCCGAACATTTGTTCGCCGAATTCGGCCTGACCGCGCCGGCCATCACCACACGCATCATCGAGCGGCTTGGCCGCTGAGCTCTTCAAGAAGGAACCAGACACCATGTCAGTCAAAGTCGCGATCAACGGGTTCGGGCGCATCGGCCGCAACGTGCTGCGCGCCATCGCCGAATCGGGCCGCAGCGATATCGAGGTGGTGGCGATCAATGACCTGGCCAGCGCCGAGGCCAACGCCCGCCTGCTGGCCCGCGACAGCGTGCACGGGCCGTTCCCGGGCAGCGTGAGCGTCGAGGGCGACGGAATCGTGGTGAACGGCAAGCGCATCGCGGTGACCGCCGAGCGCGATCCGGGCAAGCTGCCACACGCCGCCATGGGTGTGGACATCGCGCTGGAATGCACCGGCTTCTTCACCGATGCTCACCTGGCTGGCGCCCACATCGCCGCGGGCGCGAAGAAGCTGCTGATCTCCGCGCCGGGCAAGAATGTCGACCTCACGGTTGTTTATGGGGTCAATCACCACAAGCTGGCGGCGGCGCACAACATCGTGTCCAACGCCTCGTGCACCACCAATTGCCTGGCCCCCGTGGCCATGGTGCTGGACCGTGAATTCGGCATCGTGAAGGGCCTGATGACGACGGTGCACGCCTATACCAACGATCAGAAGATCCTTGATCAGATCCACGATGATCCGCGCCGCGCCCGCGCGGCTGCCCTGTCGATGATCCCCACCACCACCGGCGCCGCCCGCGCCGTGGGCGAGGTGCTGCCGCAGCTGAAGGGCAAGCTGGATGGTTCGGCCATCCGCGTGCCGACGCCGAATGTCTCGGTGGTCGATCTCACCTTCGAAAGCGGCAAGGCGACGACGAAGGAGGAGGTGAACGCTGTGCTGGCCGCCGCAGCGGCAGGCGAGCTGAAGGGCGTGCTGGACTTCGCGGTGGAGCCGCTGGTCTCCATCGATTTCAACCACAGCCCGGCCTCGTCCACCGTGGACAGCCTGGAAACCGCCGTGATCGGCGGCAACCTGGTGCGCGTGCTGGCCTGGTATGACAATGAATGGGGCTTTTCCAACCGCATGGCCGATACCACCGTGGCGATGGGCCGGTTCCTGTAAGACCGATGGCCGGCTTTCGCACCATCGACGACATGCCGGCGCTGGCCGGCAAGGCCGTGCTGGTCCGCTGTGACCTCAACGTGCCGATGGCGGATGGTGCAGTGGTTGACGATACCCGCTTGCGCGCCGCCGTGGCCACCGTCGCAGCACTGGCCGATGCCGGCGCGAAGGTGCTGGTGCTTTCGCATTTCGGGCGGCCCAAGGGGCGGGACACGAAAAACAGCCTGAAGCCGGTGGCGTCTGCGCTTTCTGGCGTGCTGGGCCGGCCGGTGGCCTTCATCGACGACTGCATTGGCCCGGTGGCCCGTGCCGGTGTGGCGGCGTTGCCGGCCGGCAGCGTGGGTTGCCTTGAAAACACCCGTTTCCATGCCGGTGAGGAAGCCAATGATCCGGCCTTCGTCGCCGAGCTGGCGGCGCTGGGGGATTATTACGTCAACGACGCCTTTTCGGCCGCGCACCGCGCCCATGCCAGCACGGAAGGACTGGCCCGCCGCCTGCCGGCTTTTGCCGGGCGCACGATGGAAACCGAACTGAAGGCGCTGGAAGCGGTGCTGGGCAGCCCGAAGCGCCCGGTGGCGGCCGTGGTCGGCGGCGCCAAGGTGTCGAGCAAGATCGATGTGCTGACCAACCTGGTTGGCAAGGTCGATCACCTGATGATCGGCGGCGGCATGGCCAACACCTTCCTGGCGGCGCGCGGCATCGATGTCGGCAAATCGCTGTGCGAGCATGATCTGAAGGCGACCGCGCTGGGCATCATGGCGCGTGCCGAAGCGGCCGGCTGCACGGTTCACCTGCCCTATGATGTTGTGGTGGCGAAGGAATTCCGTGCGGGAGCACCCAGCCGTGTCGCCAATATCCACGACATTGCCGCCGACGAGATGATCCTTGATATCGGGCCCGCTGCTGTCGAGGCGCTGGCCGATGCGCTGAAGACCTGTGCTTGCCTGGTGTGGAACGGTCCGCTCGGCGCGTTCGAGATCCCGCCGTTCGATGCCGCCACGGTGGCGCTGGCGCGCACCGCCGCCGCGCTGACGCAAGGGCACACGCTGCTCACCGTGGCGGGCGGCGGCGACACGGTGGCGGCGCTGGCCCATGCCGGCGTGACGCAGGATTTCAGCTTCATCTCCACCGCCGGCGGCGCCTTCCTCGAATGGATGGAAGGCAAGCCGCTGCCCGGCGTGGTGGCTCTGCAACAGCACTGAACAGGGGACAGACGATGGCGATCACATCCACGGTCAAGGCGATCCTCGCCAATTACGAGAGCGACAATCCCGGCACCAAGGCCAATCTGGCGAGGCTGCTGATGCAGGGCCGGCTCGCTGGCACCGGCAAGATGGTGATCCTGCCCGTGGACCAGGGCTTCGAGCATGGCCCTGCGCGCAGCTTTGCGCCCAACCCCGATGCCTATGACCCGCACTATCACTACCAGCTCGCGATCGATGCCGGCCTTTCGGCCTATGCGGCGCCGCTGGGCATGCTGGAAGCGGGCGCCGACACGTTCGCCGGCCAGATCCCGACCATCCTGAAGGTCAACAGCTCCAACAGCTGGGCCACCGGCATCAACCAGGCCGTGACCGGCGGTGTGGACGATGCGCTGCGGCTGGGCTGCGCTGCCATCGGTTTCACCATCTATCCGGGTGCGGACGACGTGTTCGACATGATGGAGGAGTTCCGCGAGCTGGCCGCCGAAGCGAAATCCGTGGGCCTTGCCACCGTGCTGTGGTCCTACCCGCGCGGCGGCAAGCTGTCGAAGGACGGCGAGCTTGCGCTCGACGTGGGCGCCTATGCCGCGCACATGGCCGCGCTGCTGGGTGCGCACATCATCAAGGTGAAGCTGCCGACCGCGCACATCGAGCAGAAGGACGCGGTGAAGGCCTATGAGGGCGGCGACTGGTCCACGCAGGCGAAGCGCGTGTCCCATGTGGTGAAATCCTGCCTGAACGGCCGCCGGCTGGTGGTGTTTTCGGGCGGGGCGACCAAGGGCACCGATGCCGTGTATGAAGATGCCTGTGCCATCCGCGACGGCGGCGGCAATGGCAGCATCATCGGCCGCAACACCTTCCAGCGCCCACGGGCCGAGGCCATGGCGATGCTGGACAAGATCATCGACATCTATCTGGGCAAGGCGTGAGGGGCGGGGGCTTGTACCCCCACCAGTCATGCTGGCGAAGGCCAGCATCCATCGCGCCGGAAGCGCCTGTTCCGCAATGGATGCTGGCCTTCGCCAGCATGACAGGATTTGAATGACATGACTGACGACGAACTGGTTCCGCTCCCCGCTGACTTTGCCGATCGTTTCGAGGCGGAAGAGCGGCCGCCCTGCCAGCTCTACGTGATCTCGCCGGCGCGGATCGACTTGCCCGCCTTCACCGGGAGCCTGAAGGCGGCGCTCGACGGCGGCCCGGTGGCGGCGTTCCAGCTGCGGCTGAAGGATGTTTCCGATGATGATGTGCTGCGCGCCTGCGAGGCCCTGATCCCGGTTTGCCGGGAGAGGGACGTTGCCTTCATCCTCAATGACCGCGCCGATCTTGCCGCCCGGGCCGGGGCCGATGGTGTGCACCTGGGGCAGGGCGATGGATCCATTGCCGAGGCGCGCACCTTGATGGGCGCCAATGCCCAGATCGGCCGCACCTGCCACGACAGCCGGCACCTCGCCATGGAAGCCGGCGAGCAGGGCGCCGATTATGTGGCGTTCGGCGCGTTCCATGACACCACCACCAAGCCCAGCCATTATCGGCCGACGCCCGATATCCTCAGCTGGTGGGTGACGCTCTCCCAGCTGCCATGCGTGGCCATCGGCGGCATCTTCCCGCACAATGCCGCGCCGCTGGTCGAGGCGGGCGCCGATTTCATCGCCGTGGTGCGCGCCGTTTGGGAGCACGAAAGCGGCCCCGGCGCGGGGGTGGCCGCGTTCGGGGATGTGCTGGGCTGGTAACCTGATTTCGTCATGCTGGTGCAGGCCAGCATCCATGGTGGGGCACGCCCCCGCTGTGAGATGGATGCTGGCCTGCACCAGCATGACAGCGGAAGGGGGAAACTTGCCCCCATGGTCCGCATCCGCTAAGGCCGCGCTCCAACCTCGCTCTTTCGCAAGTCATCCCCCATCGCTCGGCCGTTGGCCGAAGGACATGCCCCATGGTCGCCCACAGCTCGCTCATCACCGTCATGGAAAAGGCCGCGCGCAAGGCCGCGCCCAAGCTGCGCCGCGATTTCGGGGAGGTGGACGCGCTGCAGGTGTCCCGCAAGGGGCCGGCCGATTTCGTGTCCAATGCCGACAAGGCGGCCGAAGCGGCCGTGGTGGAGGTGCTGCGCCACGCCCGGCCTGACTGGGGCCTGCTGCTGGAAGAGGGCGGCGAGATCAAGGGCGCGGACGAACGCTGCCGCTGGATCGTCGATCCGCTCGATGGCACGTCCAACTTCCTGCACGGCATTCCGCATTTCGCCATTTCCATCGCTGCGGAGATCGATGGCGAGGTGCAGTCGGGCCTGATCCACCAGCCGCTGACCGGCGAAAGCTATTGGGCGGAAAAGGGTCGCGGGGCCTGGCTGTCGACGCAGCGCCTGCGCGTGTCGGGCCGGCGGGATCTGAGCGACTGCCTGGTCGGCACCGGCATTCCCTATCAGGGCCATGGCAACCGGGACCAGTTCAGCCGCATCCTCGATGCCGTGATGCCGGAAGTGGCCGGCGTGCGCCGCTTTGGCGCGGCCAGCCTCGATCTGGCGTGGCTGGCGGCCGGGCGCTTTGATGGCTTCTGGGAAACCGGCCTGTCCCATTGGGACGTGGCCGCCGGCATCCTGCTCATCAAGGAAGCCGGCGGCTTCGTCTCCGATTTCCGGGGCGGGCAGGACATGGTGCAGCGCCGCGAAATCGTCGCCGGCAACGCCAGCACCCAATCCAAGCTGCACAAGCTGGTGGCCGGTGCCCTGCGTTGATGCGGCGCTGGCTATTCTGCCAGAATCCATGACAAAATGTCGCATTTTTTGGCCGCTGCGCCTTGCCCCGGCGGGGCGGCGCGGCTAATCACGTTGCATTGCAACAGCGAGGTATTTTCCGGCCATGTCGGCCATCGCCTCTGATTATCTGCCGGTGCTGCTGTTCTTCGCGGTTGGCATCGCCTTTGCGCTGATCTTTGTCGGCGCGCCGATCGCCGTGTCCAATCTCATTGGCACCAACAAGCCGGAGGCCGTGAAGCTGTCGGAATATGAAAGCGGCTTCCCGGCCTTTTCGGATGCGCGCACCAAGTTCGACGTGCAATTCTACCTGGTGGCAATCCTGTTCATCGTCTTCGATCTGGAAGCGGCCTTCCTGTTCCCGTGGGCTGTCAGCCTGCACTGGGGCGGCGAGCCGGCGTGGTGGGCGATGATGGAATTCCTGGGCGAACTCGGCATCGGCCTTGTCTATGCCTGGAAGGTGGGAGCGCTGGAGTGGGAGTGATCACGCCTTCGGAAAACGGCGGCGCCATCGCGTTGCCCGAGAGCAATCGTGACCAGTTCCTGGCCGATGTGTCCCAGGAAGTGGCGGACAAGGGCTTTCTCGTCACCTCGACCGAGGATCTGTTCCACTGGGCCCGCACCGGCAGCCTGTGGTGGATGACCTTTGGCCTCGCCTGCTGCGCGGTCGAGATGATGCACACCAACATGCCGCGCTATGACCTGGAACGGTTTGGCGTGGCGCCGCGCGCCTCGCCCCGCCAATCAGACGTGATGATCGTCGCCGGCACGCTGTGCAACAAGATGGCCCCGGCGCTGCGCCGCGTGTACGACCAGATGGCCGAGCCGCGCTACGTGATTTCGATGGGCAGCTGCGCCAACGGCGGCGGCTATTATCACTACAGCTATTCGGTGGTGCGCGGCTGTGACCGCATCGTGCCGGTGGACATCTATGTGCCCGGCTGCCCGCCGACCGCCGAGGCGCTGCTCTATGGCATATTGGCGCTGCAGAAGAAGATCCGCCGTGTCGGCGTGTTCGAGCGTTGAGCCATGACGATCGTTGCGCCTGACCTGGGGGTTCACAGCTGGCCGGTGATGGGCCGGCATGATGGCCTGGCCGAACGGCTGGTCGCGCTGCTGGGCGACGCGTTGGTCGATGTGATCGAGCATGCGCAGGAAACCACCGCCATCGTGCGGCGCGAGGCGCTGGTGGAGGTGATCACGGCGCTGAGAGATGCGCCGGATCTGAAGTTCAACCAGCTGATCGACATCTGCGGTGCCGATTATCCGGACCGGGCGGAGCGGTTCGAGATCGTTGTCCACCTGCTGTCGATGGCGCACAATCTGCGGCTGAGGGTGAAGGTGGCGACCGATGGCCAGGCGCCGGTGCCGAGCCTGACCGACATCTACCCCAACGCCGGCTGGTATGAGCGCGAGACCTGGGATTGCTATGGCGTGATGTTCGCCGGCAATCCCGATTTGCGCCGCATCCTCACCGACTATGGCTTTGAAGGCCATCCGTTCCGCAAGGATTTCCCGCTGACCGGCCATGTCGAGCTGCGCTGGTCGGAAGAGCACAAGCGCGTGGTCTATGAGCCGGTGAAGCTGGCCCAGGATTTCCGCAGCTTCGATTTCCTCTCCCCGTGGGAAGGCACGGACTATGTGCTGCCAGGGGACGAGAAGGCAGGCCAGTCATGAGCAGCTTGGGCAATGCGGGTGTCGCCTGGACGGCGCAGGACACGGCCGACGTGCTGCCGGCCAGGGACGGCAACGAGATCCAGAACTACATGATCAACTTCGGGCCGCAGCACCCGGCGGCCCACGGCGTGTTGCGCCTGGTGATGGAGCTGGACGGCGAGATCATCGAGCGCTGTGATCCGCACATCGGGCTGCTCCATCGCGGCACCGAGAAGCTGATCGAATACAAGACCTATCTGCAGGCGCTGCCCTATATGGACCGCCTCGATTATGTGTCGCCGATGTGCATGGAGCACAGCTATGTGCTCGCCATCGAGAAGCTGGCCGGCATCGAGGTGCCGCTTCGTGCCAAATATATCCGCACGCTGTTCGCCGAAATCACCCGTATCCTCAATCACATCCTCAACACCACCGCGCATGCGCTCGATGTTGGCGCGATGACGCCGATCCTGTGGCTGTTCGAGGAGCGCGAGAAGCTGATCGAATTCTATGAGCGTGTGTCGGGCGCGCGCTTCCACGCCGCCTGGTTCCGCCCCGGCGGCGTGCACCAGGATCTGCCGGCCGGCATCCTGGAGGATATCGCTGCCTGGGCCGAGGGCTTCCCGCGCGTGCTGGACGAGTTCCAGGGCCTTGTTGCCGACAATCGCATCTTCAAGCAGCGCAATGTCGATATCGGCGTCATCTCGAAGGAAGACGCCATCGCCATGGGCTTCACCGGGCCGTGCATCCGCGCCTCTGGCGTGGCGTGGGACCTGCGCAAGGCCCAGCCCTATGACGCCTACGCCCAAATGGACTTCGACGTGCCGGTGTCGAACGACGGCGACTGCTATGCCCGTTTCATGGTGCGGATGCAGGAGATGCGCGAGAGCCTGAAGATCATCCGGCAGTGCGTGAAGGATATGCCGGCCGGCCGCCACATCACCGACAACCGCAAGGTGGCGCCGCCCTCCCGCTCCGAGATGAAGCGCTCGATGGAAGCGCTGATCCACCATTTCAAGCTCTACACCGAAGGCCTGCACGTGCCGGCCGGCGAGGCCTATGTGGCGACCGAAAGCCCCAAGGGCGAGTTCGGCATCTATCTGGTCGCCGACGGCACCAACAAGCCGTGGCGCTGCCATATCCGCGCCACCGGCATGGCGCACCTGCAGGCGATGGATTTCCTGTGCAAGGGGCACTTATTGGCCGATGCGCCGGCCATCCTGGGCAGCCTCGACATCGTGTTCGGCGAGGTGGACCGGTGACCCTGTGGCCGGCCATCGAAGCCGTTGATGACTGGCTGCACGCTCATCGCGCGCTGGTGGCCGTCATCTGCCTTGGCGGCCTTCTGCTCAGCACGCTGCACCATGCCCGCTTCATACAGCTGCCGGAACTGTGGCATCTGCCGGCCACGTTGGCATGGATCGTTCCGGCGCTGCGCTATGGCGTGTGGGGGCCGATGGTGACGCCCCGCCTGACCCAGCGCCGCCAGCGCCTTAAAGGCCAGACCAATGACTGATTTTCGCGACTTCACCTGGACTGCCGAGAACGCTGCTGAAGCGCAGCGCATCATCGGCCTCTATCCGCCCGGCCGGCAGGCCAGCGCGATCATGCCGCTGCTGTGGCTGGCGCAGTACCAGATGCGCGAAGCGACCGGCATTGCCTGGCTGCCGGTGCCGGTGATCGAGTATGTCGCCGGCCAGATCGGCATGCCCTATATCCGCGCCTATGAAGTGGCCAGCTTCTACACCATGTACAATCTGAAGCCGGTTGGCCGCTTCCACGTGCAGGTGTGCGGCACCACGCCGTGCATGCTGCGCGGCAGTGACGACATCATGAAGGCCTGCAAGGACAAGGGGATGCAGAAGGGCGCCACCACGCCCGACGGACTGTTCACCCTCACCGAAGTGGAATGTCTTGGTGCCTGCGCCAACGCGCCGATGGTGCAGATCAACGACGACAATTACGAAGACCTCACCTACGAGAGCATGACTGCGATCCTGGACAAGCTGGCAATGAGCGAACTGCCCAGGGTGGGCAGCCAGATCGGCCGCACTGCCTCGTGCCCGGAAGGTGGTCCGACGACGCTGAAGGAGATGGTGTGATGCTGGCCGACAAGGATCGCATCTTCACCAATCTCTATGGCTTCCAGCCGTGGAACCTGGACGCCGCGAAGAAACGCGGCGATTGGGCCGATACGAAGGCGCTGCTGGAACCCGGCCCCGATGCCATCATCGATGCCATCAAGGCCAGCGGCCTGCGCGGGCGTGGCGGCGCCGGCTTCCCGACGGGGATGAAGTGGAGCTTCATGCCCAAGACGCCGAACCCGGACCGGCCGTCCTACCTTGTCGTCAACGCCGATGAATCCGAGCCCGGCAGCTGCAAGGATCGCGAGATCATCCGCCACGATCCGCACAAGCTGATCGAAGGCGCGTTGATCGCCGGCTTTGCCATGCGGGCGCGCGCCGCCTTCATCTATATCCGCGGCGAATATATCGCGGAGGCCAAGGTGCTGATGGCCGCCGTGCGCGAAGCCTATGACGCCGGCCTGATCGGGAAGAATGCCTGCGGCACCGGCTATGATTTCGATGTCGTCGTCCATCGCGGCGGCGGGGCCTATATCTGCGGCGAGGAAACCGCGATGATCGAGAGCCTGGAAGGCAAGAAGGGCCAGCCGCGCCTGAAGCCGCCATTCCCGGCCGGCGCCGGCCTTTATGGCAACCCGACGACGGTGAACAATGTCGAGAGCATCGCTGTGGTGCCGACCATCCTGCGGCGCTCCCCCGAATGGTTTGCCAGCTTCGGCCGCCCGAAGAATGAAGGCACCAAGCTGTTCCAGATTTCGGGCCACGTGAACAAGCCGTGCGTGGTGGAAGAGGCGATGAGCATCCCCTTCCGCGAGCTGATCGACGCGCATTGCGGCGGCATCCGTGGCGGCTGGGACAATCTGCTGGCCGTCATCCCCGGCGGCTCATCCGTGCCGCTGGTGCCGGCGCACCAGATCATGGACGCAGCCATGGATTTCGATGGCCTCAGGGACCTGAAATCGGGCCTGGGCACCGCCGCCGTAATCGTGATGGACAAGTCCACCGATATCGTGCGGGCGATTGCCCGCCTGTCCTACTTCTACAAGCATGAAAGCTGCGGCCAGTGCACCCCGTGCCGCGAAGGCACCGGCTGGATGTGGCGGGTGATGGAACGGCTGGTGACCGGCGATGCCGAACCGCACGAGATCGACATGCTGCTGGAAGTGACCACCCAGGTGGAGGGCCACACCATCTGCGCCCTGGGCGATGCGGCGGCCTGGCCAATCCAGGGCCTGATCCGCCATTTCCGACCGGAGATCGAGGCGCGGATTGCGAAGCGCAAGGGCTTCGTGCAGGTGCCCAAAATGGGGATCGCGGCGGAGTAATCTCTTGTCCCCCGTGTCATGCTGGCGAATGCCAGCATCCACCGTGTCACCGGGGTATTTTTTGGTTACTGAGTGTGCCGGCGTACCACAATGGATGCTGGCCTGCGCCAGCATGATGGGGAAAAAGGGGCTGGCGGATGGCCAAACCCGGCTGGGTCTATCTGATGGCGAGTGCGCCGCGCGGGACGCTTTATCTGGGCGTTACGTCCAACCTGCCGAACCGGGTTCAGCAACACCGCACGGGGTATTTCGAAGGCTTCACCTCACGTCATGATGTGACGCGCATCGTGTGGAATGAGCATTATTCCGACATTGCGGACGCAATTCGCCGGGAAAAGGCGATGAAGTTCTGGAAGCGGGACTGGAAGATTCGGCTGATCGAGGAGCATAATCCGCATTGGCTAGATCTGGCCGTGGACTGGGGCTTTCCACCGCTGGGGGATTAAGGGCCTTCCTCCCCACTTGTCATGCTGGCGCAGGCCAGCATCCACTGTGCCAAAAGGGCATGCATGATTATCGAAGATGTCCCCGTCCAACGATGGATGCTGGCCTGCGCCAGCATGACAGGGCCAGCATGACAGGGCCAGCATGACAGGGGAGGGCGGGAGTATACCCTTTCCACTGGCGTTTTGCCGCACATTCCCCTAATCCAGACGGGCATCTGAACCCCACCTGGACGATCCAAGAAAATCCCAATGGAATCAACCACTCAACCCCCCGCCGGCACGCCCGATATCCAGCCGATCTCCATCGTCACGGAGATGCGGACGAGCTTCCTTGATTATGCCATGTCGGTGATCGTGTCGCGCGCCCTGCCGGATGTGCGCGACGGCCTGAAACCGGTGCACCGCCGCATCCTGTGGGGCAGCCACGAGAACGGCTTCACCCACAACAAGCCATACCGCAAATCGGCCCGCATCGTTGGCGACGTGATGGGCAAGTATCACCCGCATGGCGACAGCGCGATCTACGACGCGCTGGCGCGCATGACGCAGGACTGGTCGATGCGGCTGCCGCTGATCGACGGGCAGGGCAATTTCGGATCGATGGACCCGGATGCCCCGGCGGCGATGCGCTATACCGAGGCGCGGCTGGCGAAATCCGCCGAGGCGCTGCTCGCCGACATCGACAAGGACACGGTTGATTTCGTGCCCAACTATGACGGGTCGGAAAACGAACCCGCCGTGCTGCCGGCGCGCTTTCCCAACCTGCTGGTCAACGGCGCGGGCGGCATCGCCGTGGGCATGGCGACCAACATCCCGCCCCACAACCTGGGCGAGGTGGTGGACGCGGTGCGCGCCTTCCTCGACAACCCGCTGATCGATACCGAAGGGCTGATGGCGCATGTGCCGGCGCCGGATTTCCCGACGGGCGGCCTGATCCTGGGCTCGACACAGCTGCGGCAGGCCTATGAGACCGGGCGCGGCTCCATCCGCATCCGCTCCCGCCATGTCGTGGAGGAAGGACGCGGCGACAAGCGGGCGGTGGTGCTGACCGAGATCCCGTTCCAGCAGGGCAAGAACGCGCTGGTCGAGAAGATCGCGGAGGCCGTGAAGGACAAGCGCATCGAGGGCGTCTCTGACCTGCGTGACGAGAGCAACCGCGAGGGCGTGCGCATCGTGCTCGATTTGAAGCGCGACGCGACGCCGGAGGTCGTGCTCAACCAGCTGTGGCGCCACACCCCGGCGCAGCAGAGCTTTGCCATCAACATGCTGGCCATCCGCGGCGGCCGGCCGGAGCTGATGGGCCTGAAGGACATCATCCAGGCCTTCGTGGAATTCCGCGAGGCTGTCATCACCCGCCGTTCCAAGCACGAACTGATGAAGGCGCGAGAGCGGGCCCACCTCTTGATTGGCCTGGTCATCGCGGTGGCCAATCTTGACGAGGTGGTGCGCATCATTCGCGCCAGCGCCAGCCCGGCTGATGCGCGCGAAACGCTGATGGCGCGCGATTGGGACGCGGCCGAGATCCGCCCCTATCTGGCGCTGGTGGAAGCCGGCACCGTGGACGCCGAGGCCGTCACCATTCGCCTGACCGAAGCCCAGGTGCGCGCCATCCTCGATCTGCGCCTGCAGAAGCTCACGGCGCTGGGCCGTGATGAAATCGGGAGCGAACTGAAGGAGCTGGCGGCGAGCATTGCCGACCTGCTGGAGATATTGACCGACCGGGTGCGCCTGCGCACCGTGCTGCGCGGCGAGCTTGATGCCGTGGCGGACGAGTTCCAGTCGAAGCGGCGCACCGAGATCGTTCTGGTCCACGACGATATCGAGGACGAGGACCTGATCGAGCGTGAGGACATGGTGGTCACCGTGACCCGCGATGGCTGGATCAAGCGGGTGGCGCTGGCGGAATATCGGGCCCAGAACCGTGGCGGCAAGGGCCGCAACGCCATGGGCACCAAGGACGAGGACGCGGTGACGACCCTGTTCGTCACCTCCACCCACAATCCGGTGCTGTTCTTCTCCACCGCCGGCAAGGTCTATCGCCTGAAGGTGTGGCGCCTGCCGCAGGGCAGCCCCCAGGCCAAGGGCAAGCCGATCAACAACCTGCTGCCGCTGGCCGAGGGCGAGACGATCATCACCACCCTGCCGCTGCCGGAGGACGAGGCCGAATGGGGCCGGCTGCACGTGATGTTTGCGACCGCGCGTGGCAGCGTGCGACGGAACGCGATGGATGCCTTCACCAACGTGCCGACCGCCGGCAAGCTCGCCATCCGTTTCGAGGAGGGTGATGATGACCGATTGATCGGCGTGACGCTGTGCGATGCCGCCGACGATTGCTTCCTGGCGGCGAAGAGTGGCAAGGCCATTCGCTTCCCCGTGGACGACGTGCGCGAGTTCGTGTCGCGCACCTCCACCGGCGTGCGCGGCATGACGCTGGCGGCGGGCGATGAAGTGGTGTCGATGGCGATCCTGAAGGGCTTTGCCGCCAGCACGGAGGAGCGCGAGGATTATCTGAAGGCGGCGCCGTGGAAGGGCGGGGACGGCGAGCGGGTGCTTTCGGAAACCCGCATGGGCCAGTTCGCCGCGGCCGAGGAGTTCATCCTCACCATCACCGCCAACGGCTTTGGCAAGCGATCATCCGCGTTCGAATATCGCCAGTCGGGCCGGGGCGGGCAGGGCATCCGCAACATCGCCGAAAGCGACCGCAACGGCGACGTGGTGGCCAGCTTCACCGCCCATGACGATGACGATATCATGCTGGTGACCGACCAGGCCAAGCTGATCCGCATCCGTGCCGCCGACATCCGCATCATGGGCCGCGCCGCGCAGGGTGTTACCCTGTTCAAGGTGGCGGACGATGAGCATGTGGTGTCTGCCGCGCTGATCCCGGCCGATGGCGAGGAAGAGGGCGGGGACCAGGGCGGGGACCAGGGCGGGGACGTTCCCGACGTGAACGCTGACGCCTGAGCTGCTGGGCAAGCGTCAGGGGTGGGCAAGCGTCAGGGGTGGGCAGCGCGGGCGAGCAGGCCGCGCGCCACCCCCAGCGCGATCATCCACTGGCCGCCGAAATAGAAGAACCAGACCGCCGCGCCATCGAGCGCCGGTCCGAGCAGTTCGCCGCCCCCCATGCGGTACACAAGGATCGTGTCGGACAGGACAAAGCCCAGCGCGCCCAGTGCCGCAAGGCGGGGAAAGCGGCTGAGCCACAGGCTGGCCGCCATCCCGCACAGCAGCACGGCGTAGACCATGGCAAGGCCGTAGGGCACGCTGGCTGATGACAGCAGCGGCGGCATGGCAAGCCCATAGGCAATGAGCCCGGCTGCCATCAGGCGATCGGACGTGCTGGCCTGTCGGCGGTGGCGGACATAGAAGGCCATGGCGACGACATGGCCGGCGGCAAAGCTGGCGGCGCCGGCGATGAACAGGCCCGGCACCTCCAGCAGCATGTCTCCAGTTGCGCCCAGCGCCATCACCGCCGCCAGCCAGCGCGCACCACTGGCCGGCAGCTGCAGCGCGGCAAGGGCGATCAGCGCCACGCCGCTGCCCTTGATGAACACGGCCGCCGGCCCGCCCAGCAGCGGCGCCAGCAGCAGCCAGGCCAGCCCGGCCAGCAAGGCGGCGGCCATGGGCAGCAAAAAGCGCAGCGGCAGGCCGGCCAGGGGCAGCGGGGGGGCAAGGGCCGTCATCGGGGGCATTGTTCACCCCCTGTTCGGCAAGGGCAAGCGTGCTGGCACAAACTCACCTATTATTCATGTTGGGGCTGGCATGAAGCGCCTTGCAGCGTCGATGGACGACGGCAGCCGGCAGTTGACGCCGAAACGGTGACGGCTTAGCCCATCGGGGCAACGACACACACGATCCGAGGGAGACGAACATGAGGTTTGCCGCTGCCGCCCTGGCGCTGGCGCTGATGACCGGCACCGCGCTTGGCACTGCCCCTGCGCTCGCCCAGAAGCAGGAAAAGCCCAAGCCACCCAAGCTGTCGAAGCCGGTGATGGCGGTGGTGCAGGAAGTGCAGAAGCTGCAGCAGGCCGGCGACCATGCCGGTGCGCTGGCCAAGCTGGATGCCGCCAAGGACGTGCCGCGCGCCGAGGCTGACGATGCGCTGATCCTTGCCAAGCTGAAGCTGTATTCGGCGCAGACCATCAAGGACAATGTGAAGCTGGAAGAGGGCCTGACCGAAGCGGTCGAGGCGCCGAGCATCAGCGCCGAGGAAAAGACCACCTTCTCCAAGTTCGTGGCCGGCCTCGCGTCGAACCGCAAGGACTATCAGAAGGCCATCAAATGGTATGACTTCTACCTGTCCCAGAAGCCCGATGATGTCGACATCACCGTGCAGGCCGCCAGCACCTATGCCGCGATGGGCGCCCGCCCGCGCGTGGTGGAACTGCTGACCAAGGCGATCGACACGCGCGAGGCCGCCGGCCAGAAGGGCGATCCCAGCTGGTATGCCTTCCGCGCCCAGGCAGTGATGGACGGCAACATGGCCGACAAGCTGATTCCGACCCTGCTGTCGTGGGTGAAGGCCTATCCGGAGGCCACCAATTACAACAAGGCCATCGAGATCGTGAAGCAGCGCAGCGGCAACATGGACAACAACCTGTTGATCGACTGGGGCCGCCTGATGTGGGCAGCCGGCGCGATGGCAACCAGCAACAACTATCTCGAATATGCCGACGCGGCGCTCGATCGCGGCATGCCCAACGAGGCCGACATGGTCCTGAAGGAGGCCGCGGCCAAGAAGCTGATCGATCCGGCCAAGCAGAACATCCGGGAATTCATGGCCATGGCGACCACCAAGAATGCCGAGAGCAAGGCTGGCCTGCCGGCACTGGAAAAGGAAGCTGGCTCCAGCCCGCGCATCGCGCTGGTGGTCGCTGACACGCTGGCCAATCTGGGCCAGCACCAGAAGGCTGTCGGCTTCTACAAGGGGCTGGTTGGCAACGGCACGGTCGATCAGGACACGGTGAACCTGCGGCTGGGCACGGCGCTGATGAAGCTGGGCGACAAGCCCGGCGCCAAGGCGGCCTTCGATGCCGTCAAGGCCGGCCCGCGCGCCGACATCGCCAAATTCTACGGTGTGCTGCTGGGCGCCTGAGCCGAGGCCAGCGTGGCATGACAGGAGCGCGCCGGGGCTGGCCCGGCGCGCTCTTTTCATATCCGCCATCTCCCCCTATGGAGGCCCACCGTCCCCCACCGGCCAGCCCCAAGGAGTCGCCTGCCCATGTCGTCCCGCGTAAAGGAACCTCGCCTGGGCCTGACCTTCGATGATGTGCTGCTGGTGCCCGCCGCGTCTGCCGTGATGCCCAGCATGGCCGATACCGCGACCCGCATCACCCAGGGCATCCGGCTCAACATCCCGATCCTGTCGGCCGCGATGGACACGGTGACGGAAGCCAACATGGCGATCACCATGGCGCAGCTCGGCGGCATCGGCGTGCTGCACCGCAATCTCACCATCGAGGAACAGGCGCTGGCGGTACGCCAGGTCAAGCGCTTCGAAAGCGGCATGGTGGTCAACCCGATCACGCTGACGCCCGACCAGACGCTGGCCGACGCCCGGGCGCTGATGGCGCAGCACGGCATTTCGGGCTTCCCGGTGGTGGAAAAGGTCGGCCCCGGTGGCGCAAGCAAGGGTCCCTTGGGTCGCCTGGTGGGCATTGTCACCAACCGCGACCTGCGCTTTGCCGAGAATGACGCGCAGCCGATTGCCGAACTGATGACCAAGGACAATCTGGTCACCGTGCGGCCCGGCGTCACCGAGGCCGAGGCGCGGCGTCTGCTGCACAATCGCCGCATCGAGAAATTGATCGTGGTGGACGACGAGGGGCACTGCATCGGCCTCATCACCATGAAGGATATTGTGCGCGCGGTGAACTATCCGGCTGCCACCAAGGATGCCGCCGGGCGCCTGCGTGTTGCCGCCGCCACCACCGTGGGTGATGCCGGCTTCGAGCGCACCGAGGCGCTGCTGGATGCCGAATGCGACCTGATCGTGGTCGACACCGCGCATGGCCACAGCGAGCGGGTGGCCGAATCCGTTGCCCGCATCAAGCAGCACAGCAACGCAGCCCAGGTGATCGCCGGCAATGTCGCCACCGCCGATGCGGCCAAGGCACTGATCGATGCCGGCGCCGATGGCATCAAGGTCGGCATCGGGCCGGGCAGCATCTGCACCACCCGCGTGGTGGCCGGTGTCGGCGTGCCGCAGCTGACCGCCATCATCGATACCGCCGAAGCGGCCTGGAAACAGGGCATCCCGGTGATCGCCGATGGCGGCCTGCGCACCTCTGGCGATGTCGCCAAGGCGCTGGCGGCGGGGGCCAGCGCGGTGATGGTGGGCAGTCTTCTGGCCGGCACCGAGGAAGCGCCTGGCGAGACCTTCCTGTGGCAGGGCCGCAGTTACAAGGCCTATCGCGGCATGGGCAGCGTGGGCGCCATGGCACGCGGTTCGGCTGACCGCTATTTCCAGCAGGACATCAAGGACCAGTTGAAGCTGGTGCCGGAAGGCATCGAGGGGCAGGTGCCCTACAAGGGGCCGGCGGCCAATGTGCTGCACCAGCTGGTGGGCGGGGTGAAGGCGGCGATGGGCTATACCGGCGCCGCCACGCTTGAGGACTTCCGCGCCCGCGCCGAGTTCATCCGCATCACCAATGCCGGGCTGAAGGAAAGCCACGTCCACGATGTGACTATCACCCGCGAGGCGCCCAACTACCCGACCGGCGGCTGATGACGCCTGCCGCGCGCCTTGCTGCCGCCATCGAGATACTGGACGCGGTGATCGCCGCCGCCCGCGATGCCGGGGCTGCCGCCGACACCGTGTTCCAGCGCTATTTCGCGACGCGCCGCTATGCCGGGTCAAAGGACCGGCGGGCGGTGCGTGATCTGGTCTATGCCGCGATCCGCAGCTGCGGCGAGCGCCCGGTCAGCGGCCGCGCGGCCCTGATCGGCCATGCCCGTGCGCATGATCCGGCGCTGCTTTCGCTGTTCGGGGACGGCCCGCACGGGCCTGCGCCCTTGCAGGACGGCGAGCCGGAAGCGGCGGCTGGCCTCGCGCCGGCCTGGCTGCAGGGCGCGCTGGCTGAGCGGTTCGGCACCGATGTGGATCGGCAGCTGACGGCGCTGCTGGGCCGCGCCCCGCTCGACATTCGCGTCAATGCGCTGAAGGCTGACCGCGATGACCTTGCCGCTGCCCATCCCGATTGGCAATTGCTGCCGCGCACTGCCCATGGCCTGCGCCTGCCCACCGGCAGCGCGGTCGAACAGCTGCCCGAATATCTGGATGGCCGGATCGAGGTGCAGGACGAAGGCAGCCAGATCGCGGCCGAGACCGTGGCGGCCCAGCCCGGCGAGCTGGTCGTTGACCTGTGCGCCGGTGCTGGCGGCAAGACGCTGGCGCTGGCCGCCGCCATGCAGGTGCAGGGGCGCCTCGTGGCCTGTGATACCGATCGCGCCCGGTTGGCCCAGCTCGGCCCGCGCGCCCGCCGCGCCGGTGCGCTGGGCATTGAACCGCGCCTGCTTGATCCCGGTCGCGAAGCCACGGCACTGGCTGACCTCGCCGGCCAGTGCGATGCCGTGCTGATCGATGCGCCCTGTTCGGGCAGCGGCACCTGGCGGCGCAATCCTGAAAGCCGCTGGCGGCTCACGCCAGAGCGGCTGACGCGCCTGGCCGCCACGCAAGGCCAGCTCATCCGGCTGGGCGCCAGCCTGCTGCGCCCCGGCGGGCGGCTCGTCTATGTCGTCTGCTCGTTGCTGCCGGCGGAGGGTGAGGGGCAGCTTTGCGGGCTGGATGGATTCCAGCCCTGGACGCACCGGCTGCTGACCCCGGCCGATGACGGCTGCGACGGCTTTTTCATCGCGCAGACAGCAAGGCTCTGATAGGACCGGCGCAGGAGATGATGATGCCCCCGAAGCTGATCCTGCCCCTGATCCTGCCCGCCTGCCTGTCGCTGGCGATGACGGCCACCATGGCGGCCGCCGCAATCCGCGATGACCAGTTGAAGCCCGCCTCGGTGACACTGGCAGCCGCCGGGCAGGCGGCGCTGAGCGGTGGCAAGGCCCAGGACGCCATCGACAGTTTCGAAGCCGCGCTGGCGGTGGATCCGCGCAACGTGGCGGCGTTCCGTGGGATCGCTTCGGCCTATGAACAGCTGGGCCTGCCGGGCAAGGCGGTCAAATATTATCGCGAGGCCCTTGCCCTCAACCCGTCGGACATTGCGGCGCTGGAAGGCCAGGGCCGGGCGCTGGTGGCGCGCGGCGCAACGGCCCGCGCCCAGATCAACCTTGCCCGCATCAAGGCACTGTGCAAGGCGGATTGCAGCGCTGCCACCCGCCTTGAAGGCGTGATCGCCAAGGGCACGCAGCAGGCCAGCGCGGCGCCGGCCAAGGCTGCCACGCCCCGGCCCTGATCGCCCCGGCCCTGAACCGGGTTTGATCGTCAGCCGAGCCGGGCTGCGGCCTTTGCGAAGGCTTCCACCGGCACGGTTTCGGCGCGGGCTTCGGCCTTGATGCCTTCAGCCTCCATCGCCTCCAGCGCGCCCGGCAGGCTCTTCAGGCTGGCGCGCAGCATCTTGCGCCGCTGCCCGAAGGCAGCGGCGGTGAGCGCCGCCAGTCTTGCCGGGTGAGCGGGCGCCAGGGGCGTGGCCGGCACCAGGTGCACCACGGCACTGTCCACCTTGGGCGCCGGCACGAAGGCGCGCGCCGGCACGTGGAGGGCAATCTTCGGCACGCTGCGCCACTGCGCCAGCACGGCGAGCCGGCCATAGGCTGCATTGCCCGGGCTGGCGGTGATGCGCTGGGCCACTTCCTTCTGGAACATCAATGTGAGGCTCGCCCACCACGGCGGCCATTCGGCCCCGTCGAGCCAATCGGTGAACAGGGCCGTGCCGATATTGTAGGGCAGGTTGGCGACGATGTGGGCGCCCGTCCCGGCCAGCGCGCGGGCATCGACCGCCATCGCATCGTCCCCCACCACCCGCAGACGCCCCCCGGCGGCGGCGGCCAGTTCGGCAAGTGCCGGCAGGGCGCGGTCGTCACGCTCCACCGCCACCACCGTTGCGCCGGCCCGCAGCAGCGCCCGTGTCAGGCCGCCGGGGCCAGGGCCGACCTCATAGACACGGCTGTCCGGGCCAAGGCCGGGAATGCGGGCGATGCGATCCAGGAGATTGGTGTCGGTGAGGAAATTCTGCCCCAGCGTCTTCTTCGCATTGAGGCCATGGCGCGCGATCACCTCACGCAGTGGCGGCAGATCGGCCAGGGTCACGCCGTCTGCCATCGCGTCAGGCAGCCGCGCGGCGGGCGGAACAGGCGGCGGCCATGCGGATGGCGGCAATCATCGCCGTGGGCGTGGCAGTGCCGGTGCCGGCAATGTCGAAGGCCGTGCCATGATCGGGCGAGGTGCGGATGATCGGCAGGCCGAGCGTGAGGTTGACGCCATCCTCGAAGTGCAGCGCCTTCAGCGGGATGAGCGCCTGATCATGATACATGCACAGGGCCAGGTCATAGCGGGCGCGGGCGCGATCGTGGAACATCGTGTCGGCCGACAGGGGCCCGATGATGTCATGCCCCTCGGCGCGCAGGCTCTCGATGGCGGGCAGGATGATGTCCACCTCCTCGCGGCCCAGCGTGCCCTGCTCGCCGGCGTGCGGGTTGAGACCGGCGATGGCGATGCGCGGATGGGCAATGCCGAAGTCGCGCACCAGCGCGCGGGCGATGACGCGGGTGCGGGTGATGATGAGCTCGGCCGTCACCAGCCGCGGCACGTCGGCCAGCGGCACGTGCACGGTCAAGGGCACGGTGCGCAGGCTGGGCCCGGCCAGCATCATCACCGCCTGGGTGGCCGTGACGCCGCAGCGTTCGGCAACGAACTCGGTCTGTCCGGGATAGACAAAGCCGATGGCACCAAGCTGGGCCTTGGACACCGGCCCGGTGACGAGGCCGGATGCCATGCCCTGGCGGCACAGGCCGACCCCCAGTTCCAGGCTGTCCAGCGCGCAGCGGGCACCGGCAAGGTTGGGCTTGCCGGGCATGATCTCGCCCGGATCATCGACCTGGATCAGCGGCAGCGCATCGGCAAAGGCGTCTGCTGCCATCGCCGGGTCTGACAGGATGGCGATCGGCCCGTCCCAGACGGCACGGATGGAGCGCGCATCGCCGATGGCCAGAAACGGCGGCAGGCCGGCCTGGTTGCGCTGCTGCCAGGCGCCCGCGATGATCTCCGGCCCGATGCCGGCGGGATCGCCGATGGAAATGGCCAGCGGCGGCCGGCTATGGCCTTCCACCATGGTCGTCAGCGATAATCGACGATGGCGTCGCGGCGCAGGTCACGCAGATAGCGGCGGGCGCGCATGTTGACGCGCTCATCGTTCATCTGGGCGTAGATCTGTTCGAAATTGGGAGCGGAGGCCTGCACCTGGCTGTCGTCCCTGCCGCACAGCACCAGCACGCGCAGGCCCTCCTCGGCCGAACCGAACGCCGGGGTTGCCTCGCCGATCGACAGCCGGCCCATGACATTCTGCAGGGCCGGCGGCAGATCCTTCATCCGCACCGCATCGTTGGTGGCGACATCGCCGCCCAGCTTCTGCGCCACGGCCTCGACACCGCCGCAGCCACCCATGTTGCTGGTCAGCGCCTGGATTTCGGCGGCACGGGCGCGGGCCTGCGCCTCGGTGGTGTCGGCCTTCAACGGAATGGTCAGCTGCTTGAGGCTGAGCACCGCCATCAATGGATCGGCAGCCAGAACCTGGCGCTTTTCGATCAGTGCCATGATGGCGACGCCGCCCGGCACCGGTAGTGGGTCCGTGATCTGACCGGGCTGCAGCACGGCAACGGCGGGTGAGACCGCATCATTCAGCTGCTCGGCGCGCACCCAGCCCAGATCGCCGCCCAGGCCAGCCGTGGAGGCTTCGGAAAACTGGCGAGCATAGGCAACGAAGCTTGCCCCGCCGCGGATCTGGCTGACGATGCGACCGGCATCATTCATCACGTCGGCCATGGTTTCAGGCGTTGCCGACAGGAAGATCTCGCCAACGTGGAACTCGTCCTTGCCCTTGGCGGCGTTCAGCTTGTCGATCACCGCCTGGACTTCATCATCGCCCACGTTGACCAGCGGTTCGACCTTGCGGCGCAGCACGCGGCTCCAGGCCAGTTCGGCGCGGATCTGGGCCTTCAGGCTGTTCCCGGACGAACCGGAGTCGTGCAGATACTGCTCGAACTGGGCCGGGGTGCGCTTGAAATTCTGGGCAATGCGCTCGAAGCTGCGGGTGACCTCTGCCTCATTGATGCGGATATCATTCTCGCGCGCTTCCTGCAGTTGCAGCTTTTCGTCGATCAGGTTGCGGATGATCTGCAGGCGCAGCCGCTGCCGTTCGGCTTCATCAATGCGCCCGCTGTTGGCGGCAATCACCAGTGCCAGGCGCTGATCGATGTCCGTATCGGTGATCACCTCCCCGTTGACGATGGCCTGCGCCTTGCGCACGGCCGGATCGGGAGCACCCAGCACCAAGAGATCCGGCAGATCATTGGCATTGAAGCTGCGGCCCGCCACCTGCGCGCCGACCGGGGCCGCCGCCGTCATCATGGTGGCTGTCAGCGCCAGCAGGCCAGCCGGCTTCTTCACCCAGTTCAACGTCATCCACTCGCTCCGTTGCGCTCCTGCGCACCCCAGTCTGCCGGCCCATAGCGCATGGTCAGGCACAGGGCAAAGCATCATGCGGCTCCCCTGTCACCCGGTGGCTGAACAGCGGCTGAAACGGGCGGCTGAAACGGGCGGCTGAAACGGGCGGCTGAAACGGTGGGCAGCCTTATCGGCCCAACGTCTTGAACGCGATGCTGATCTGGAAATTGTTGCCGGGCCGGAAATCGCGGTCGCCCACATAGTCCCGGCGCCAGCCAAGGCCGAAGCGGAAACACTCATCTTCATACTCCAGCCCGATGCGGTGGCGGATCGGCTGGAAGCCATCATTGCCGGTCAGCGGGTTGTCGGAGCGGGTCGTGAGATCGACGATGGCGTTGCCGAACAGCGTCCAGTAGCGCGCGAAGGCAACCCGGCCGGCGATGCGCAGTTCCTGCCGGTCTTCCAGGTCTTCCAGCGTCACGTTGCGGTTGAGGCGGATATAGGCGGCCGACACATAGGTTCGCCGCCCACCGAGTGTCAGGTCGATCTCGTTGCGGCGCACGGCGAAACTGTCCTGGTCAAGCCGGAAGCGGTGGGTGAGTTCCACCAGCCGCCCGATCTTCAAGGTGGTGCGACCGACAACGTCGGACAGGCGACCGCGAAAGCCGGTGCCGTCCGAGAATTCGGCTCCGTCCCCCTCCAGCCGCACTGACTGGCCGATTTCAGCCCGGAGCTGCCAGCCCGGCCGATCAAGCGCATATTCAACGCCATAGGTGACGCGGCTGCCGCTCTCGTGGCGATCAAGACCGGGGGTGCGGTTCAAATCGAACAGGCTGATGTCTTCCAGTTCGAAGGCGCGTGCGTCCTCGTTGGGAAAACCACTGTTGGCGATGCGCGGCGCCAGCACCAGCTGGACGCGCGGCGAGATCGCCTGTTCGCCGCCGAACGCCGGACCGGCGAGCGGCCAGCCCACATCCAGCGCTGCCAGCGCCACGCCGCGCCCGCGCCAGCCATCGCGCCCGGCATATTCGGGGAAGGTGGCCCGCTGGCTGTTGCGCACGTCGTACACGTCGCCGCGCACCAGCCCGGTGAACGTCACCCGCTGGCCCAACGCGGTGAAGACATTGCGGTCCCAGCGGCTCCACCCGATGGCGCGGAACATGTCCTGACCGTCGGTGCGGGTGAGCAGCATCGAATTGGCGCCGAAGCGCAGGCGGCCACCGGCCACGTCCCAGTCGGGGCGCCAGTCATAATCGATCAGCGGCAGCACCAGCGGGCTTTCGCTGGCCCGGTCGGTGGCGCGCAGGCCCTGGAAATACCAGGCGGAGATGGACAGCCAGCTTTCATCGGTGATGCGTTCCAGCGCGTAGGAGGAGCGCAGCGTGTCGTCGAAGCCGAGGCCATAGCGGCGGTTGAACGTGTCATCGCTGGTCAGGCGTACCGAGAAGACGGAGCGCCAGCGGGCATCATGCTGAAGCCGGCCCTTGATGCCGAGGTATCCGCGAAAACGTTCGCCACGGTCGATCTCGGTCACGCCATCGGGCGCCAGGTCAAAGCGGCGCGAGACGGTGAACATGCCATCGACCTGGATCGGCCCGTTCTTCAGGAGACGCCGGGCCTGGAAGGCCAGCGCCGGGTTGGTGGCCGTGTAGAGCCAGGGCGTGAGCGTCATATCGGTATCGGATGACAGCGCCAGATGCACTGGGGCCGAGACACCCAGCCCCAGCTGGCGCTGGATCTCGACCGCCGGGATCAGCAGGCCCGACGCCCGCGGTGCATCGCCATCGGGGTGTGACAGGCTGGGCAGCCACAGGACCGGCACGCCAAACATCTCGAGGCTGGCATCGCGATAGGAAATGCGGTGGCGGGCCTGGTCGTAGCGGACGGACACCGCCTTGATCTTCCACACCGGCACCTGCGGGCACCCTTCGGAATCGATGACCGCGCAGGGCGAATAGGCGGCGCGTTCGAGCGCATAGACATTGCCATCACGGGTGGCCTTGCGCGCGCCAAGCCGGCCGCCGTCGTTCAGCACCAGCAGCATGTTGGCAATGGCGCCATCGCGCAGCGAATCGGTCAGGGTGATGCGCTCACCCATCGCCTGGTTGCCGCCGGGATCGGTGATCGAGACATTGCCGATGGCCACCACCTCGCCGGCCGCTTCCTTGCCGGTTTCGTCGCGGACGCGCGTATATTCGACCCGGTCGGCCGACAGCCGGTAGCCGTCCCGCGACACCTGCACCCGGCCACTGGCGACGATCAGCCGTGTCTCCTCGTTGTAGGTGAGCTGGTCCGCCTCGAAGTCCAGCGTGTCGCCCGGGGCGGGCAGGCGGGTCTGGCGCGGCGGTGCGTCGGGATCAGGATTGGCCGGTTCCGGATTGCCCCAGGTCGCCGGGCTCATGCGCTGTGCGAGCGCCGGCGCCGGCAACAGCGCCAGCGTCGCCACGGCCAGCAGCAGGCCGGGCCGGCGGGCGGTTGCGGTTGGGCCGGGCAGGGCGGGCGCTGGGTGCACGACGGTTCGATTAGCCGCGCTGCCTGTTGCCCGCAACCATATGCTTGGCGGTTGTCGGCTGGCCCCCTAAGTCAGGGCGCGACACCGAATCGAGGGAAGGACAGATCCGATGCTTGCCATTTCCACCCTGCCTGCCATTGTCGACCACACGGCCGCGCTGGTCGTGCTGGCTGGTCCCGATGGCGCCCTTTCGGATGGCGCCCGGTCCGCCGATGCCGCCACCAGGGGCGCGGTGAGCGCGGCGGCCAAGGCAGCGCGGTTCGAGGGCGAGGCTGGCGGCATTGTCGAGCTGCTGAGCCCGGCCGGGCTGGCCTGCCACCGGCTGCTGCTGGTCGGCACCGGTGCAGCCGACACGCTGGACGCGCTGGTGGCGGAGAAGATCGGCGGCGCCATTGCCGCGCGCCTGCTGACCAGCGGCGAGGTCCATGTGAATGTCGACGTGGCCGGCACGCTGACGGGGCCGCTGGCGGCGCACCTGGCGCATGGTGCAGCCCTGAGGGCGTGGCGCTTCGATCAGTATCGCACCCGGCTGAAGGACAAGCAGAAGCCGACGCTCGCCAGCCTCGCCCTCATTGGCGCCGATGCCGAGGCGGCCGCAGCGCATGTCCGGCTCGCCGCGATTGCCGATGGCGTTGCGCGCACCCGCGCCCTGGTCTCTGAGCCGTCCAACATCCTCTACCCGGAAAGCTTCGTGGAGCGCGCGCGGGACCTGGCGGCGCTGGGGGTCGAACTGACCATAATGGATGATGCCGAGATGAAGCGGCTGGGCATGGGCGCCTTGCTGGGCGTGGCGCAGGGGTCGGTGCGCCCGGCGCGCATCCTGGCCATGCGCTGGAACGGCACCGGACGCGAAGACGTGAAGCCGGTGGTGTTCGTGGGCAAGGGCGTGACCTTCGACACCGGCGGCATCAGCATCAAGCCGGCCGCCGGCATGGAGGACATGAAGTGGGACATGGGCGGCGCCGGTGCGGTGGCGGGCGCCATGCATGCGCTCGCCGCCCGCAAGGCGAAGGCGCACGTGGTCGGCGTCGTCGGCCTTGTCGAGAACATGCCCGATGGCAACGCCCAGCGCCCCGGCGACGTGGTGACGACGATGAACGGCCAGACAGTGGAGGTGATCAACACCGATGCCGAAGGCCGGCTGGTGCTGTGCGATGCGATGTGGTGGGCGCAGGAAACATTCGATCCGGAGATCGTCGTCGATCTCGCCACGCTCACCGGCGCCATCATCATCAGTCTGGGCCATGAGCATGCCGGCATGTTCTGCAACGACGATGGCCTGGCCGAACAGCTGCGCAGCGCTGGCGCCGCGGTGGGCGAGAAATTGTGGCGCATGCCGATCGGCGATGCCTATGACAGGCTGATCGACAGCGACATTGCCGACATCAAGAATGTCGGCCCACGCGAAGGCGGCTCCATCAGCGCGGCGCAGTTCCTGGCGCGCTTCCTGAAGCCCGGCGTGAAGTGGGCGCACCTCGACATTGCCGGCACCGTGTGGGCGAGCAAGCCGGGCCCGGTGTGGGAGAAGGGCGCCACCGGCTTTGGCGTGCGCCTGCTCGATCGCTTCGTGGCGGACAATTTCGAGGGCTGATGTTTCCAAGCTGAAACATTCGCCTGCCAGGGGGGAGAGCGGCTTGCCAATCGGGGACGCGGCCTGTAGGGGGCCGCGCATCCGCGTTTCCCCTATCAAGCAGATGGAATTTTCCCAATGGCGATCACCCGCACCTTCTCGATCATCAAGCCCGATGCCACCCGTCGCAACATCACCGGCAAGGTGAACGCGATGATCGAGGCCGCCGGCCTGCGCATCGTCGCCCAGAAGCGCCTGCACCTGACCAAGGCCCAGGCCGAGGGCTTCTACGCCGTCCACCGCGAGCGCGGCTTCTTCGGTGAACTGGTGAACTTCATGATCAGCGGCCCGGTCGTGGTGCAGGTGCTGGAAGGCGAAGACGCCGTGCCGGCCTATCGCAAGGTCATGGGCGCCACCAACCCGGCCAACGCCGATGCTGGCACCATCCGCAAGGAACTGGCCGAATCGATCGAAGCCAACACCGTGCACGGCTCGGACAGCGACGAGAACGCCGCGATCGAGATCGCCTATTTCTTCGCACAGACCGAGATTGTGGGCTGATGCGCAGCCGGGCGTGACCGCAACGCAGCGTGTTGCGGTCCGACTCCGGCAAGCACGGCCAGCGGGCGCGCACGGCCGCATCAGCGGCCAAGCGTGACCCGTCTGACGTCAGGCCGCGGCTTTGCCGCGGTCCTTTTTCTGGCGCGCGAACGTCAATGCGTCGCGCCGGTCACTTCTTCTTCACGTAGGGCTCGATCTCCAGCGCTCCCACTTCGACGGCATGGACACCGCCGAACACCAGGATGCCGCCGCGAAACTCGATCAGCCTGTAATCCTTGTAATTGCCCAGATCCCAGGCCCGCCACTTGGACGGCTTGCCGATGAAGGGCAAGGAGCCGTTGACGTCGAGCTTGGCATCGTCGTTGCGGGCGAGTGGGGTACGCCGGTCCATCAGCATGATGCGAAGCGCCGTTTCCAGCTCGGCGTCGAGCAGGGCCTTGAGCTTCTCGCCGTTGTTCTCGGTCAGGCTGCCCTCGCCGGTCAGCGGCATGGCCGGGCCTTCACAGCAGAAATACTTGATCGTCTTCGGCGTCTTGCTGCCGGCGCTGGGATCGAGCTTGGTCTTCAGCACGATATAGGGCCGCGCATCGGTTTCGTTGACGAAGGTGAGGACGATGAAGGGCGCCACCGAGACGCCTGATGGGCTCTCCTCCGTCGCCACCGTGTAGGCGCCGCGAAACGCCTCTTCAGCCAGGATGCCAGCGGTCAATGCGCTGGTCTTGCCGGCCACGTCGTACTTCAGCGCATCCTGGATGTCGTTCGTCCGCTTGCCCCCGGCGTCGGTGTTGGCCGCGCTCTGGATGGCCATGCCCACCACGCCGAACAGCAGGCCAAGTGCGCCGCCCTTCTGGTGCCCGGACACGACGATGCTGCTGTCGGGAATCCGCTTCACGCCCATCGGCAGATCGCTCATACCGTTGGGGCCCTTGGCATCGATGAAAAGGCTGAGTGGAGGAGCGGCCGGGCCCGCTGCCGCTGCCTCGACCGCTTCCGGGGCCGCTTCCGAAGCGGGCGTCGCCTGCGCATGAAGCGGTTGCGCAGCAAGGGCCGCAAGGCTTGCTGCCATCAGCAGTGTGCGTGTCACGTGATCCCCCTGTTGCGACGTCGCGCAGGTCTGTGTGCCGGCGGCACGGCGGCCATAGGCGAGGCGCTGTTTCGGGGCAATGGGGTGAGCGGTGCCCTGGGCTAGAAAGGCAACCCCGCCAGCCGCCTGGGCGCACACAGGCGCCAGGCCGCGGTCATCATCGCCTCGATCATGGCCCAGTCCGGCCCGTCGGTGAGGACGATGCCGACCCAGCCGGCGGGGCCGAAATATTTGGGGCGGAAGAAGCGGCTTGGGTCCTGCTCGATCAGCATGGCGGCCTCGTCGAGACCGGAGGCTTTCAGCAGCAAGGCGGTGATCCCGTCGCCGTGATGATTGTCGGTGAAATAGGCGAAGAACTTGCCGCCTTCGACGAAGAAGCCGGGCGAGCCGTGGGAGAGTTTCTCGGCCGCAGCCGGCAGGTTCAGGGCGAGGCCGCGCACGCGCTCCAGCAGGGCTTCCGGGCGCTGGGCCGCCGATACCCAATCGGCAAGCACGCGCGGATACAGTTGGTGTTCGGCATATTGCACCCGTGTCGCCAGTGTTTCCGGCGTGTCGTGAGCCAGCACCTTGATACGCGCCTGGCCGAGAATGGGGCCATCATCCAGTTCCGGCGTCACGATGTGGATGGTGCAGCCCGTCTCATCCTCCCCCGCCGCCAGCACGGCTTCGTGCGTGTTCAGGCCCTTGTGCCGTGGCAGCAGCGAGGGATGGATGTTGAGGCAGCGGCCCTGCCAGTGCGTCACGAATTCGGGCGAGAGCAGGCGCATGTAGCCGGCCAGGGCGATGTGGGTGACGCCGGCCTTTTCCAGTTCGCGGGTGATGATGGTGTCGAACTCGGCGCGCTTCAGACCCTTGTGGCTGTGCGCGAAGGTCGCCACGCCTTCTGCCGCCGCCAGCTTGAGGCCGGCGGCTTCCGGATCATTGCTGCCCACCACGACGATCTCATAGGGGCAGGCGGGATCGATGCGGCTGGCGTAGAGGAGCGCGGCCATGTTGCTGCCGCGCCCGGAAATCAGGACGCCGATCCGCGCCCGCTCAGGCATCGTGGCTGGCCGTCCAGGCAGCGGCCTCCCCCCATTGGCCGGGCGCTCCGTGGACATCGCAGCCGCGCGTACCGGCGATGATCTCGCCCACAACTTCGCCACGCTCGCCGGCCTCGGCCAGGGCCTTGATCACCGCGTCGGCCTCGGCCCGTTCCACCGCCAGCACCATGCCGGTGCCGCAATTGAAGGTGCGCGCCATTTCGGCTGCCGCCACGCCGCCCGTCCCGCGCAGCCAGTCGAACAGCGGCGGCAGGGTGGGGGCCGCCACCAGCGCGCGGGCGCCTTCCGGCAGCACGCGCGGGATGTTTTCCAGGAAGCCGCCGCCGGTGATGTGGGCCAGCGCCTTGATGTGGCCGGCACGGATCAGCGGCAGCAGCGGCTTCACATAGATGCGGGTGGGCGCCAGCAGCGCGTCTGCCAGGCTGCGGCCGGCATCAAACGGGGCAGGGGCGACCAGATCGGCGCCCGCTTCAGCCAGGATGCGCCGGATCAGGCTGTAGCCGTTGCTGTGCGCGCCGGAGGAGGCAACGCCGATCAGCAGCTGCCCGGGCGCCACGCCGTCGCCGGTCAACTGCTCGCCGCGCTCCACCGCGCCGACCGCAAAGCCGGCCAGATCATAATCGCCAGCGGCATACATGCCGGGCATTTCCGCCGTTTCGCCGCCGATCAGTGCCGCTCCGGCCTGTTTGCAGCCCTCGGCAATGCCCGCGACGACACGCGCGGCCACCCCGTTCTCCAGCTTGCCGGTGGCAAAATAGTCGAGGAAGAACAATGGCTCGGCACCCTGCACGATGAGATCGTTCACGCACATCGCGACCAGATCGATGCCCACCGTGTCGTGCTGGCCGGTATCGATGGCCAATTTCAGCTTGGTGCCCACGCCATCATTGGCGGCGACCAGCAGCGGATCCCGGTAACCGGCGGCCCTGGGATCGAAGAAACCGCCGAAGCCACCCAGTTCGGCATCGGCGCCGGGCCGGGCGGTGGCGCGGGCCAGCGGCGCAATGGCCTTCACCAGGGCGTTGCCGGCGGCGATGCTCACTCCGGCATCGGCGTAGGTGAGCGACGGGGTGAGGGGGCGCTTGTCGGTCATGGGCTGCGCCATAGAGGCAAAGCGCGCGATATGCCAGCGCCCCCGCTTGGCAAAGGGGCCGAGAGGGCCGTAAACAGCGCCCGTGGATCGCGCCTTGAAACCTGCCCTTCCGGCCCTTGTCATCCTGGTGCTTGGCGCCGCTGTCGTGGCCCAGCAGGCTCGGCCGCGTCCGCCGGCAGCGCAACCCGGCGCCGGCACCAGCGCCTATGCGGTGGGCGGCATCGCCGTTGACGTGACGGCAAGGAGCGTGGACGAGGCGCGCCGCATTGCCTGGACCCAGGCCGAGCGCAAGGCCTGGCCGCAGCTTTGGTCACGACTGACCGGCCGCGCCGAATCCGAAGCGCCGCGCCTGTCCGACGGGCAGATCGATGCCATGGTGGCCGGCATCGAAAGCCAGGGCGAGCGGTTTTCGGCCAACCGCTACATCGCGACGCTGGGCGTGGTGTTCGATCGCAGCCGCGTCGCCGGCGGTCTGGGCGGCGGCCTCGCCATGCTCCAATCGCCGCCGATGCTGTTGCTGCCGCTCCAGATCGATGGCGGGGCCGCAACGCTCTACCAGACCCGCAGCGCGTGGCGGGATGCCTGGGTGCGCTATCGCGGCAATGTCACGCCGATCGACTATGTGCTGTCGGCCGGGACGCCGGCAGACAATCTGTGGCTGAATGCCTGGCAGGCGCGGCGCACCGATCGGGCCGGTTGGCGCACGATCATGGCGCGATTCGACACGGTGGACCTGCTGCTGGCCGAAGCGCGGCTTGAACGCAGCTTTCCCGGCGGGCCCATCCGCGGCCTGTTCATCGCCCGCCATGGCCCTGATGGCGAGGAGCTTGGCCGCTTTGCCCTGCAGGTGCGCAGCGAAGATGGCCTGCCCGGCCTGATGGACGCCGGCGTACGGCGGATCGATACGCTGTATGGCGATGCCTTGCGCGCCGGGCGGCTGCGGGCCGAGCGGGACCTGGCCATCGATCTGGCGCCGCTGGCGCAGGATGTGCCGCTGATCGGCGAGGCACCACTCCCAGAAACGGAAGCGCCCCCGCCGCAATCGCCGCCGGGCCAGCCTCCCGCGCCGCCGCCTGCCACCAGTGCGCCGCCGCCCCAATGACGCTTCCCCCGCAGCCGGCCCTGCCACTGGCCTGGCCGGCAGACCTTGATCCCGCCCGCCTGGCCATCACCGATGCCAACCGCGAAGCGGCAGCCTGGCTCGCCGCGCCGGCGGTGTGGCCGGTGCCGGTGACGCTGCTGGTCGGTGGCGAAGGCAGCGGCAAGTCCCACCTTGCCGCCTGGTTTGCCGCCAGTTGCCCGGCCAGGGTGATCGAGCACGCCGACACCGCTGATCCGGAAGCCCTGTTCCACGCCTGGAACGCCGCCACGCGTGCCTGCCCGCTGCTGCTCACCAGCCGCCTGGCGCCGCGTGACTGGGGCCACGGCCTCGCTGATCTGGCCAGCCGGCTGGCGGCCACGCCGCTGGTGCGGCTGGGTGACCCCGATGATGATCTGCTCGCCGCGGTCATTGCCAAGCTGTTCGCCGAGCGCGGGCTCAAGGTGGGGGACGACCTGGTGCGCTGGCTGGTGGTCCGCATCGAGCGAAGCCTGGTCGCGGCGCGGGAAGTTGTCGCAGCGCTCGATGCCGCGGCGCTGGCCCGGCGCCGTCCGGTGACCATTCCGTTGGCGCGCGAGGTCATCGACGGCCAGTTCAGCCTGTTCTGAACCGCTCGCTCCTTGCGCAAGGGGCTTGAGGCCGGCGCGGCAATGGGCGAGAGAAGGTCATGCTTCATACGCCCCTCGTGCAGCCCCAGCGGGCGTCGTCGGATCGCTATCTGAACCGCGAACTGTCGTGGCTGGCGTTCAATGATCGGGTGCTGGCCGAAGCGATGAATCAGGCTCATCCGCTGCTGGAACGGCTGCGCTTCCTGTCCATTTCGGGCAACAATCTCGATGAATTCTTCATGGTGCGTGTGGCCGGCCTGCGCGGCCAGGTGCGTGGCAGCATCGAAACACTGTCACCTGACGGCATGACCCCGGCCCAGCAGCTCGCCGCCATTGCCGACACGGCGGACCGGCTGATGGACGAACAGCAGCGCGTGTGGGGCCATCTGGTCAAGGAACTGGCCCGCGCCGATGTCCATGTGATCACCGTGAACAAGCTCACCAAGGCGGAACGCGCCTGGCTGGAAGCACATTTTCTCGATCAGATCTTCCCCGTGCTCACCCCGCAGGCGATCGATCCGGCGCACCCGTTCCCGTTCATCCCGAACAAGGGTTTTTCCCTGATCCTTGAACTTCGCCGTCAGTCCGATGATGAACTGCTGCGCGCGCTGCTGATGCTGCCGGCGATGCTGCCGCGCTTCATCCGGCTGCCGGCGCGGGCGGGCGCTCCAGCGGCGCGCTGGATCAGCCTGGAAAATACCATCCGCGCCTTCTTCGGGCAGTTGTTCCCCGGCTATGATCTGGTCGGTGGCGGCGCCTTCCGGGTGATCCGCGATTCCGACATCGAGGTGGAGGAAGAGGCCGAGGATCTGGTGCGCTTCTACCAGACGGCGCTGAAGCGGCGCCGGCGCGGGGAGGTGATCCACCTGGCCATGGAGGAAGCGACGCCGCCCAGCCTGCTGCGGCTGGTGAAGAGCCAGCTGCGCGTGGAGGACCGCGACACCATCCTGGTGGAAGGCGTGCTGGGCATCAACGATCTGGCGCTGCTGGTGGAGGAAGACCGGCCCGATCTGAAGTTCCAGCCGCACACGCCGCGCTTTCCCGAACGCATCCGCGAGCATGGCGGTGATTGTTTTGCCGCCATCCGCGCCAAGGACCTGGTGGTCCACCACCCCTACGAGAGCTTCGAGGTCGTGCTGGCGTTCCTGCGCCAGGCCGCGGCCGATCCCGATGTGATCGCCATCAAGCAGACCCTGTATCGGGCCGGCAAGAACAGCCCCATCGTGCGCGCGCTGATCGATGCCGCCGAGGCCGGCAAGTCGGTGACGGCGGTGGTCGAGCTGAAGGCGCGCTTCGACGAGGAACAGAATATCCGGTGGGCCAGCGAGCTTGAGCGCGCCGGCGTCCAGGTGGTGTACGGCTTTGTCGAGTGGAAGACGCATGCCAAGCTGTCGATGGTGGTGCGCCGCGAGGGCGCCGCCATCCGCACCTATGTGCATTTCGGCACCGGAAATTATCACCCGGTCACAGCCCGCATCTACACCGATCTGTCGTTCTTCACGGCAAGCCCGATATTGGCGCGCGATGCGGCCCAGGTGATGAACTACATCACCGGCTATGTGCAGCCGACCCGGCTGGAGAAGATCGCGATGGCGCCGCTGGCCATGCGCGACCGTCTCTATGCCCTGATCGATGCCGAGATCGCCCATGCCAGGGCAGGCCGCCCCGCCGCCATATGGGTAAAGCTGAACAGCCTTGTCGATGCCGGCATCATCGAGAAGCTCTACGAGGCCAGCGCTGCCGGCGTCGAGATTGACCTCATCGTACGCGGCATCTGCTGCCTGCGTCCCGGCGTGCCCGGCCTGTCGGAGAATATCCGGGTGAAATCGGTGATCGGGCGTTTTCTCGAACACAGCCGCATCTGCGTGTTCGGTGGTGGTCATGAATTGCCCAGCCGCCATGCCCTTGTGTTCATCAGCTCGGCGGACTGGATGCCGCGCAACCTTGATCGCCGGGTGGAGATCATGGTGCCTGTCGAAAACCCCACCGTGCATGCCCAGGTGCTCGATCAGGTGATGGTCGCCAACCTGAAGGACAATCAGCAGAGCTGGGAGATGCACGCCGATGGCCGCTACAACCGGATGCGGCAAGGCCGGGATGCCGCCTTCAACCTGCACGATTATTTCATGAACAACCCCTCGCTTTCCGGGCGCGGGCAGATGAAGGACGCCGATGCGGCCCCGGTGCTGATCCTGCCCGATGAGGCCGATGATCTGGATGAGGCCAGCGATGCTGCCGGGCTGGCCTGAACCGGCCGTGCGCCTGATGTCAGGCCCCGGGGCCGCGCCGCACGCCGCGGACGACCGCTGCGCCATCATCGACATCGGCAGCAACAGCATCCGCCTTGTTGTCTACCAGAACCGCAGCCGCGTGCCGTCCACCATGTTCAACGAAAAGGTGATGGCGGGCCTGGGGCGCGGCCTCGCTGATCGTGGCCGCATGACCGATGCGGCGATGGAGATGGCCATCGCCGGCCTCAAGCGTTTTGCGGCGCTCACCCGCGCCATGGGCATCAGCCATGTGCGCACGGTGGCGACGGCGGCGGTGCGCGAGGCGAAGAATGGGCCGGAGTTCATCGCCCGCGTGATGGCCGAATGCGATCTTGCCATCGAGGTGATCGATGGTGAGGCCGAAGCACGCGCCGCCGCGCTCGGCCTGGTCTCCGGCATACCGGAGGCCGATGGCGTGGTCGGCGACCTTGGCGGCGGCAGCCTTGAACTCATCCAGGTCAGGGGCGGGGAAATGGGCCAGCGCATCTCGTTGCCCATCGGCGCACTCAGGCTGGATGCGGTCCGAAAGCGCGACCGGCGCGCGCTGGGGCCCTTCATCGCCAAGGCGCTCGACAAGGTGAAATGGGCCGAAGAAGGCCGGGGCAAGCCCTTCTACATGGTCGGCGGTTCATGGCGGGCGCTGGCCCAGATCCATATCTGGATGAGTGGTCATCCGCTGCCCATCGTGCACCAGTACGAGATGCCGGCCGGGGCGCCTGCCAAGCTGTTCCGCAGCCTGGCGCATACCGATTTCGCCACGCTGAAGCAGGTGCCGCACCTGTCGACCGCGCGCCTGCCAACGCTGCCGGGTGCGGCGATGCTGCTGGCCGCCGTGGTCAAGAAGCTGGGCTCATCGCGCGTCATCGCCTCGGGCTTCGGCCTGCGCGAGGGGTTGCTGTTCGCCGATCTGCCGCCCGAGGTGCGGGCGCTTGACCCGCTGATCACCGCGGCGCGGGCGGAAGGCGCACGGCAGGGCCGCTTTGCCGAACATGGCGACATGCTGTTCGCCTGGATGGACCCGCTGTTTGCCGATGAGCCCGCTGCCGTGCGCCGGCTGCGGCTGGCGGCCTGCCTCCTGTCCGACATTGCCTGGCGCGCGCATCCCGATTTCCGCCCCGAACGCGGTGTGGACGTGGCCTTGCACGGCAACTGGGTGGCGGTGACGGCAGCTGAACGGGCAGCGCTGGCCGTGGCCCTGCATCATTGCTTTGGCGGCAGCGCCGATGCGCCAGTGATGGCAACATTGTCGCGCCTGTGTCCACCGGCGCTGCTCAGCCACGCGCGGGCCTGGGGCCTGGCGCTCAGGCTGGGGCAGCGCCTGACCGGCGGCACCGCCGTCGCCCTGGCCGCCAGCCGGCTGGAACGTGACGGTGATGCGCTGGTGCTGAAACTGGCGTCCGCCCATGGCGACCTGGTGGGGGAGGCGGTGCTGCGGCGCCTCAAGCTGCTGGCCACCAGCCTTGGGCTGGCGCCGCGGACGGCCTCAATCGCCTGAAATACGGCTCATCTTCAGCTTGCCGCCGGCGACGGCAAAGCCCAGTTGGCCTTCCACCAGGGCCAGCGCATCGGCGCCGAAAATCTCGTGACGCCAGCCCTTCAGCACATCAAGCCCGTTTCGCTGTCCGGCGGCCAGTGCCTCCAGATCATCAGCGCGCACGATGAGGCGCGGCGCCACCCCGGCTTCCTTGGCGCGGATCTTCAGGAGCAGTTTCAGGAGGTCCGCGATCAGCGCGCCGTCAGACGACAGGCCCGGCCGCTGCGGCTCGCGCGCCGGCATCTCGTCAGGCCCGAGCGGTTCGGCCTCCTCCAGTGCCGTCATCAGCCGGGCGCCGATGGCATTGCCGGCCCAGGCCGCCGACAGGCCGCGCACCTTGGCGAGATCGGCCTGGGCGCGCGGCGGCGAGGAGGCCAGATCGGCCAGCGTCTCGTCCTTCACGATGCGGCCGCGCGGCACGTCCTTGTCCTGCGCTTCCAGTTCGCGCCACTTTGCCAGCGCCTTCAGCCGGCCCAGCACATCGGCCTTGCGGCTGGGCAGCCGCAGGCGCTGCCAGGCCAGATCGGGATCGTTGGCATAGGTCGCCGGGTCAGATACCCGCGCCATCTCCTCGTCCAGCCACTCGCCGCGGCCGGTGCGCTTCAGCTTGTCCACCATCCTGGGGAACAGCCGGGCAAGATGGGTGACATCGCCAATGGCATATTCGATCTGCCGGTCGTTCAGCGGTCGGCGGGCCCAGTCGGTGAAGCGGGCGCCCTTGTCGATCTGGACATTGGCATAGGCGGCAACCAGGTTGGTGTAGCCGATCTGCTCGCCCAGCCCCAGCGCCATGGCCGCCACCTGCGTGTCGAATAAGGGCTGCGGGGTCTTGCCGGTGAGGTTGTAGATGATTTCCAGATCCTGCCCGCCGGCGTGGAACACCTTCAATACCGGTTCGTCGACCAGCAGGCGCAGCAGCGGCGCAAGATCGAGATCGGGGCTCTTGGGATCGATGGCGGCGGCTTCGTTCACGCAGGCCACCTGCACCAGGCACAGATCGGGATAATAGGTGCTCTCGCGCATGAACTCGGTGTCCACCGCGATGAAATCGGCAGCGGCCCAGCGGGCGCAGAGTTGTTCCAGGGTCGCGGTGTCGGTCACCAGCGGATGAATCAGCATGGCGCCCCGTTACGCCAATCTGGCCGCTTGACAAAGGCGTGAATGACGTGTGTCAGCCGCGCTTTCACCGAACGTTGCCGGAATACCGCACAATGCATGCCTATCGCACCCACAATTGCGCTCAATTGCGCGCCGCCGATGCCGGCCAGACGGTGAAGCTGTCGGGCTGGGTGCACCGCAAGCGCGACCATGGCGGTGTGCTGTTCATCGACCTGCGCGACCATCATGGCATCACCCAGATCGTTGCCGGCCCGTCCTCGCCGGCCTTCCCGGTGCTGGACCGGATCCGGGTGGAATCGGTGGTGACCATCGTGGGCGACGTGGTGTTGCGCGAGGCCGGCGCGGTGAACGCGAAGCTGCCCACCGGCGAGATCGAGGTCCGGGCCAAGGAGATCGTGGTGCAATCGGCCGCCGACGAACTGCCCATGCCGGTGGCTGGCGAGGCCGACTATCCGGAAGACATCCGCCTGAAATATCGCTTCCTCGACCTGCGCCGCGACCGGCTGCACGCCAACATCATGCTGCGCAGCCAGGTGATCGCCTCGCTGCGCCGCCGCATGATCGATTCCGGCTTCACCGAGTTCCAGACGCCGATCCTCACTGCCAGCAGCCCGGAAGGCGCGCGCGACTATCTGGTGCCCAGCCGGGTGCATCCGGGCAAGTTCTACGCGCTTCCGCAGGCACCGCAGATGTTCAAGCAGCTGCTGATGGTGGCCGGCTTCGATCGCTATTTCCAGATCGCGCCCTGCTTCCGCGACGAGGACGCGCGAGCCGACCGGTCCCCGGGGGAGTTCTACCAGCTCGATTTCGAGATGAGCTTCGTGACGCAAGACGACGTGTTCGCCGCCATCGAGCCGGTGCTGGCCGGCGTGTTCGAGGAGTTCGCCGGCTTTGGCGGGCGTGAGCCCTGGGCGGTGACCAAGGGCCCGTTCCCGCGCATCCCCTATGCGGAATCGATGCTGAAATACGGCAACGACAAGCCCGACCTCAGGAACCCGCTGATCATCCGGGACGTGGCCGAACATTTCCGTGGCTCCGGCTTTGGCCTGTTCGCCAGGCTTGTGGAAGCCGGCCAGACGGTGCGCGCCATCCCGGCGCCGAACACGGCCGGCCTCAGCCGCAAGTTCTTTGACGACATGAACGAATGGGCGCGCGGGCAGGGCTATGCCGGCCTTGGCTATGTCACGCGCAAGGGTGGCGAGTTCGGCGGCCCGATCGCCAAGAACCATGGCGAGGCGGCCACCGCCGCGCTGTTCGACGCGCTGGGCCTGGGCCCCGATGATGGCTGCTTCTTCGCGGCCGGCAAGCCCGCGGATGCCGCGAAGCTGGCCGGCCTCGCGCGCACCCGGGTCGGCGAACAGCTTGGCCTCATCGAGCAGGGCCAGTTCAAGTTCTGCTGGATCGTCGATTTCCCGATGTTCGAGTATAACGAGGACGAGAAGAAGATCGACTTCAGCCACAATCCCTTCTCGATGCCGCAGGGCGAGATGGCAGCGCTGGAGACGAAGGACCCGCTCGACATCCTCGCCTATCAGTATGACATCGTGTGCAACGGTGTGGAGCTGTCGTCGGGCGCGATCCGCAACCATCGGCCGGAAATCATGTACAAGGCCTTCGAGATCGCCGGCTATAGCAGGGAACAGGTGGACGCGAATTTCTCCGGCATGATCAATGCGTTCAAGTTTGGTGCCCCGCCCCACGGCGGCTCGGCCCCGGGCGTTGACCGCATGGTGATGCTGATCGCCGACGAACCCAACCTGCGCGAGGTGGTGGTCTTCCCGATGACCCAGAAGGCGGAGGACCTGATGATGGGCGCGCCGGCCCCCGCAACGGCGAAGCAGCTGCGCGAACTGCACCTGCGCGTTGTGGATTGAACCTGAATTACCCCTGTTTCCTGTTTGCCTGCGTTGCTGTAATGTGATGTCACCTGTGTAATGGTGGAGGCGTTGCTTTTGGGGGTGCAGGCACACGGAAACGTTCACGGGGGTGGGTATGATGGGATCGGTGCGGCGTCTCGGGATGGCCGTAATGTTGCAGGTCCTGGCGGCAAATGGAGCATCGGCCGCGACAACAACGATTTCAGGCAGCTTCGGCGCCGGCCAGTGGGCGGTTTACTTTGGTATTCCATCGAGCCCGCCGCCGGAACTGCAACTGGCCTACAGCGTCACCTTCAATCCAACCCAGACCTATGCCGGTGATACCGGGGTGCTGACGGTGCTCACGCCCGGCTTTGCCTATCCATTGGCCTTCTCGTTCAATCCGGTGACGACGCGCATGGTCCTGGCTTCGGAAGGTTCCCCGGATGGCTGCGCGCACCCGGCCGGCAGCTTCTGCGCCGTGATCGACGATTATCTCGCCGATGAACCCAGCCTGGTCGTGGTGGCCGAAACCGGCGAACATGCCTGGCGCGCTGGCCGCATCGATCCGGGCGACGGGCAGGTGAGCCCCCCCGGGATACCGGAACCGGCAAGCTGGGCGTTGCTGATCGCCGGCTTCGGCCTGGCTGGCGCGGTGGCGCGCCGGCAGAGGATCGCCGCCTGACTTGCCAGTCGCGCCGTGCGCTGCCAGCCTTGCGCGCATGAGCCCGCCCGATCTTGCCGCCCATGAAATCGATCATGACCTGCCCCGCGAGGCCTATGAGGAACGGCTGCAGGCCCTGCAGCACCGGCTGGAGCTGATCCAGGCGGCCTATATCCAGCAGGGCCTGAACGCCATCATTGCCATCGAAGGCTGGGACGCGGCCGGCAAGGGCGGCCTCATCACCCGCATGGTCTCGACGCTCGACCCACGCTTCTGCAAGGTGTGGTCGATCGCTGCCCCCAGCCGCGAGGAGGCCGCGCGCCATTATCTGTGGCGCTTCTGGCAGCGCCTGCCGGGCCGGCGGGAAATCGCCGTGTTCGATCGCACCTGGTATGGCCGCGTGCTTGTCGAACGCGTGGATGGCTTCACGCCGGAAGCGCGCTGGAAGGCCGCTTATGAGGAGATCAACCAGTTCGAGTCCCAACTGCTCGCCGATGGCACGCGGCTGGTGAAGCTGTTCCTGCACATCAGCCAGAAGGAACAGGACAAAAGGCTTGAGGAACGCCTGAAAACCCCCTGGAAACGCTGGAAGACGGGGAAGGACGATTATCACAACCGGGCACAGCGGGCCGCCTATCTGGAGGCCTATCACGACATGTTCGCGCGCTGCTCTCCCGCGGCGGCGCCGTGGCATGTCATCGCGGCTGACGACAAGAAATGGGCGCGGGTGAGGGGGTTGGAGCTGATCTGCGAGACACTGGGCGCCGGCGTCGACCTCAGCTGGCCCGACCCCGACCCCGAGCTGGTCAGGATTGCCGAAGAGGCGCTGGGCAAGGCGCTGTTCTAGGGTCAGGACCCTAGCCCGGGCTGCCCTTGCCGAGCCATTGGCTGAGCCGGTTCGGGGCCTTCGTTTCCGCCTTGTCCGGATGGAGCGTTTCGTAGACGACGGCGTTTTCCAGCACCCGCTGGACGTAGTTGCGGGTTTCGGCGAACGGGATCGACTCGATCCAGTCCACGGGATCGCCGGTACGCGGATCGCCGATCTGGGCGAGGAACTTGCGGACATTGCCCGGCCCGGCATTATAGGCGGCCACGGCCAGCGGCGCCGAGCCACCATAGGCATCACGCAATCGCTGGAAGAAGCCGCTGCCCAGCGTGACGTTCCAGGTGGGATCCTCGGTCAGCCGGTCGGCCGGGCTGGCTGGCAGGCCCATCTTCATCGCCTGCTCATCGGCCGTGGCCGGCACCAGCTGCATCATGCCGCGGGCATTGGCTGACGAACGCGCCGCCCGGTCGAACTGGCTTTCCTGCCGGGCGATGGCGTGGATGATGATGAAGTGCCGATCAAGACTGGCTGGCAGCGGCAGGGCCGGGAAGCTGGCGGAGAGCAGCGCCATCCCCGCGACATCGCGCACGGCCTTGGCGGCGTTGACCCCAAGATCCGGTCGGTCCAGCGGCGGGCCGGCCATCGCCGCCAGTCGCGCGGCCTGTGCCGCGGTGGTGGCGCTGGCTGCGACATGGCGCAGGAAGATCGTCTGCCGGTCACGGTCCACAGGGCCCAGCGCGGCGGCGGCGCGCAGCAGCGGCTCCATGCTGCCCAGCGGGGCCTGTTCCGCCGGCGGCAGGGGCTGCCGCTTGAGTGCGAGGGGCTGGCCCAGCTTTTCTGCGGCGAGCTGGCCATAGAAATAATCGGCGTGGGCGGCGGCCGCCGTGTAGAAGCTGCGCGCCGTGTCGGCCTGGCCGGTGGCTTCGGCGGCCCGGCCTGACCAATAATCGCCGCGCGATTGGCTGATCGGCGTCTGGGCCACGGCGCGGGCATTGCGGAAATGCGCCAGCGCCAACGCCGGCTGATTGAGCCGCCGCAGCGCCAGCCAGCCGGCCAGCCATTCGGTGTCGAGATAGAGGGCGCGTTCCCGCACGCGCTGATCGGCGACAATCTCGTCCTTCAGGCCGTGCCCGGCCAGCACGGCGCGCGCCGTCTGTGTCTTGCCGGCCCGCCACAGGGCGCGGCCAATCGCCAGCCGCTCGGTCAGCCAGCGTTCCGGCATGGTGGTCACCCGGCCGCCGGGCACCAGTGGGGTGGCCGGGCCGGTCAGCAGGGCATGGGCTTCGGCATCGCGGCCGCTCCTGATCAGCCATTTCGCTTCGTCGAGCAGCAGGCCGGCTTCACGGCGCAGGCGGTCCGGCACCACGCCAAGCCGGGCGGCGGCATCCGGCGCCCCCCGTCGGGTGGCGATGCGGGCCAGGGCCCACAGCCGTGTATCGGTATCGACGCGCGTCAGCATGCGTCCGGCCATGGTGGTGCGGTCCGCCCACAGCAGCGCGTCCAGCCGGCCGAGATGGTCGGCGGGCCGCAGCTGGTCACCGAAACGGGCATGGAGCCGCGCTTCGGCCATGTCGTCCAGGCCCGAGCTGTCCCAGGCGGCGCGGGCTGCCTTCACCGCATCGGCTGCACGGCCACTGGCAGCCAGCGCCTCGGCAAAGCGCCAATGCCCATCGGCCGTGGTCGGCGCGATGCGGCTGAAATGGCGGACCACGGCATCGGGGGGCGTGTCGTCGGTGATGGCACGCTCGGCCAGGCGTCGCAGCGTGGCGGCCTGCGGCCAGTCGAGATGGCCGGGCAGGAAGGCGGCATAGTCGGCAAAGGGCGCCCTGATGCTCTCGCGGCGCAGCCGGTCCCAGGTCACCACCTCGTCAAGGATGGGCACCGTCTGCCCGCCGGTAAGCGGCGATGCCGGCAGCAAGGCCGGTCGCCCGGCCGCATTGTTGGCGAGGAGGGCGCGATAGCGGGCAACGCTGGCTGCATCGATCTGGGGCACGCCAGCGTTGCCGGCGCTGGCTGTCTGCGCGACGGACCGGATGGCCGGCTGGGCAGTGACGGGCTGGGCAGTGACGGGCTGGGCAGTGACGGGCTGGGCAGTGACGGGCAGGCCGGCCAGCAACAGGCCGAACGCCACGATGCTGGACAGGACGGGTCGCCGGCTTCTATCACGCGCGCTCATCATCGCCCCGTGATAGAAGGGGGCAGGGAAACAGGCAATGAACCACTCTGACATCCGCGGCTCGATGCCGGCACTTGTCACCCCGTTCCGGGATGGCGCCGTTGATCTCGATGCCTTTGCCGCCTTCGTGGACTGGCAGATCGGTGAAGGCAGCCACGCCCTGGTGCCGGTGGGCACCACCGGGGAGTCGCCGACGCTGTCCCACGAGGAACATTATGCCGTGATCACCGCCTGTGTGGAGGTGGCGCGGCAGCGCGTGCCGGTGATTGCGGGGTGCGGCAGCAACGACACCCGCACCGCGCTGGCGCATCTTGCCCATGCCGAAACGGTGGGCGCCGATGCCGCGCTGATTGTCGTGCCCTATTACAACAAGCCCAGCCAGGCCGGGCTGATCGCCCATTTCACGGCGCTGCACGATGCGACGTCGCTGCCGATCATCATCTACAACATCCCGGGCCGCAGCGTCGCTGACATGAGCGTGGAGACGATGGCGGCGCTGGCGACGCTGCCGCGCATCATCGGCGTCAAGGATGCCACCGGCAACATTGCCCGCGTCGCGCAGCAACGACTGGCCTGCGGGGCCGATTTCATCCAGCTTTCGGGCAATGACGACATGGCGCTGGGCTTCAACGCACAGGGCGGGGTAGGGGCCATCAGCGTCACCGCCAACGTGGCCCCGCGCCTGTGTGCACAGATGCAGGAGGCGACGCTGAAGGGCGATTACGCCGCCGCGCTGGCGATCAATGATCGGCTGCAGCCGCTGCACGCCGCCCTGTTCAGCGACACATCGCCCGGCCCGACCAAATATGCGCTGGAACGGCTGGGGCGCATGAGCCCGGACGTGCGCCTGCCGATCACCGCGCCGTCGGACGCGGCGAAGCGGGCGGTGGACGCGGCGCTGGCGCACGCCGGCCTCCTCTGACAGTCGCACGGCGATGGCCAGACCCAAGCCCACAGTCGGCGCCAAGGTGAAGACGGTCGCCGAGAACCGGCGCGCGCGCTTCGAATATTTCATCGATGACGTGGTGGAGGCCGGCATCATGCTGACCGGCACCGAGGTGAAATCGCTGCGCATCGGCCAGGCCAGCATCGCGGAAAGCTTTGCCGAGGTGAAGGACGGGCAGATGTGGCTGGTCAACGCCACCATCAACGAATTTTCGCACGGCAACCGCTTCAACCACGAACCCAAGCGGCCCCGCAAACTGCTGCTCCACGCCCGCGAGATCGAGAAACTGAACAGCGCCGTCACCCGGCAGGGAATGACCTTGATCCCGCTCGCCATCTATTTCAATGATCGGGGCCGGGTGAAGGTGGAACTGGCCTTGGGACGCGGCAAGAAACTCCATGACAAGCGCGAGACCGCGAAGGAGCGCGACTGGCAGCGCGACCGGCAGCGCCTGATGCGGGAGCGTGGCTGATGCCCGGCGACGGGTCTGGCGGTTTCCGCGACCGGCTGGTGGCCATCAAGCAGGCCTGGGCGCAAGGTGGCCGCCTGCTGACCGGCAAGCACGATCCCGACCAGGCCAACCGGCTGCCGCCGGGACAGCGGCTCGTCACCAACTGGCCGGTGCTCGATCTGGGCATCAGGCCCGACATCGCAAAAGCCGAATGGCGGCTGGCCGTTGACGGGCTGGTGGCCAATCCGGTCACGTGGGACTGGGACATGCTGATGGCGCAGCCGCAGGTCGAGGACGTGTCCGACATCCACTGTGTCACGCAGTGGTCGCGATTCGACAATCGCTGGTCTGGCGTTGCGACCAGTCAGCTCCTGTCGGTCGTGCGGCCACTGCCCGGTGCCAATGCCGTCGTGCTGCACGGCGCCGATGGCTATACGACCAACGTGACGCTGGAGCGCTTTGCCGGTGATGACTGCCTGATTGCCCATGCGCATGATGGCATGCCGCTGTCCCGCGATCATGGCGGGCCGGTGCGCGCCATCATCCCGCGCTGGTATTTCTGGAAATCGGCCAAGTGGCTGGTGCGCATCGAGGTTGTGGCGGTCGACAAGCCCGGCTTCTGGGAGGTGCGCGGCTATCACAACGATGGTGATCCCTGGACGGAGCAGCGCTATTCCTGAAAGGGGCATCATCGACGCGGTGACCAGCGCGGCAGGCTTTGCGCCCGTGGAGGCGGCATGGCCCGCGCCCTATGCCGAAGGGCTCACCAACCCCTGGCTGAGCGCGCTGGTGATGAACCTGCCCATCGCGCTGGCCGTGCTCGACAGTGCGGGCCGCATGGCCGCCGGCAACGATGCGATGAAGGCCACGGCCGGCGACAGCTGGCGCCCGGGGATGCGCCCCGAGGCCATGGTGGTGCCCGATGATGCGCCGCTGCTGGCCCGCGCCGTGTCCGATGCGATGAAGGGCGGCGAGCCACAGATCCTGCGGCTGGCGCTGGCCAACCGGCCTGACGAACTGCGCGACATCAACATCGTGCCGATGCCGCCGGGCCTTGGCGTGGCGGCGCTGATCGCCATGCGCGACATCCGCGAGCAGATGCGCCTGGAAGCCCAGGTCGCCGCCGCCACCCGCATGCAGTCGGTCGGCCAGCTGGCCGGCGGCGTGGCGCATGATTTCAACAACTTGCTCACCGCTGTCCTGGCGCTGACCGACCAGCTGCTGGAACGCCAGATCGACGCCGGGCCGGACCGGGACGCGCTGCTGGAGATCCGGCGCAACGGGGAACGCGGCGCCAGCCTGGTGGCGCAACTTCTGGCCTTCGCCCGCCGCCAGCCACAGCGGCGCCAGCTGCTCGACATCCGCCAGCTGGTGGAAGGGTTGCGCCCGCTCCTGGCGCAGTTGCTCGGCCCGGCCATCGAGCTGGAGATCGCGGCCTCACCGGGCCGTTTCGCCGTCAAGGCCGATCCGGGTCAGATGGAGCAAGTGATCGTCAACCTCGCGGTCAACGCCCGCGACGCCATGAAGGGCAATGGCCGGCTGGTGATCAGCATCGCCGATGTGCCGCGCCGCGAGGTGAAGGCGCTGGGCCACGACATCATTCCGGAAATCGATCACGTGGCCATCGATGTCATCGACACCGGATCGGGCATACCACCGGGAATCATCGGCAAGATCTTCGAACCCTTCTTCACCACCAAGGCACAGGGGCAGGGGACGGGGCTGGGCCTTTCGACGGTCTATGGCATCGTCAAGCAATCGGATGGCTATATCTTCGCGCGCCCGGGGCCTGGCGGGCGCGGTACCACCTTCTCCATCTATCTGCCCGGTCGGCCGGCGCGCGGGCTGACGTCGGCGGCGAAAATCGTGGAGGCGGGTGAGGCGACACCTGGGCCAACGGGGCTCAACGTGTTGCTGGTGGAGGATGAAGCGGCCGTGCGCACCGTGTTCGCGCGCGGACTTGAACGGCAAGGCTGCATCGTCACCACCGCCGCCGATGCCGTGGCGGCGCTGGCGCTGCTGCGCGACGGTCTTGCGCCCGACGTGATGGTCTCGGATGTGATGATGCCAGGCATCGACGGGGTGGAACTGGCCATCGAGGCTGCGAAATTGCGTCCCGGTCTCGGCATCGTGCTGATGTCCGGCTATGCCGAACTGCCGCGCCACCGGGCCGCCGATGCGCGCGGAATCCGCTTTCTGGCCAAACCCTTCGCCCTTGGCGAGTTGCTCAGCGCCATCACCGCCGCGCAGCCGCTCGAAAACTGAGACTCGCATTGGTTCCCTACTTGTTCACCTAGAACAATTGGTGTACACGAAAAGCCGTTGACGAACTTCGGACGCGGCTTCAGGGAAGGGAACGGGTCATGGCAATAGCGCTCAAGGTGGTGGATACGGGCATGGATCGGCAGAAGGCACTCGAAGCGGCACTGGCCCAGATCGATCGCGCGTTCGGCAAGGGCTCGGTGATGAAGCTCGGCCAGCGCGACGCGATGGAGGTGGAGGCGATCTCCACCGGTTCGCTGGGTCTCGACATGGCCCTGGGCATCGGCGGCCTGCCGCGCGGACGTGTCGTGGAAATCTATGGCCCGGAAAGCTCGGGCAAGACGACGCTGGCGCTCCAGGCCATTGCCGAGGCGCAGAAGGGCGGTGGCACGGCGGCCTTTGTCGATGCCGAACACGCGCTCGATCCGGTCTATGCGAAGAAGCTGGGCGTCAATATCGACGAGCTGATCGTCTCGCAGCCTGACACCGGTGAACAGGCGCTGGAGATCGTCGACACGCTGGTGCGCTCCAACGCCATCGATGTGCTGGTGGTCGATTCGGTGGCGGCGCTGGTGCCGCGCGCCGAGATCGAGGGCGAGATGGGCGACAGCCATGTCGGCCTGCAGGCCCGCCTGATGAGCCAGTCGCTGCGCAAGCTGACGGGCTCGATCAGTCGCTCTCGCTGCCTTGTCATCTTCATCAACCAGCTGCGCATGAAGATCGGCGTGATGTATGGCAACCCGGAGACCACGACCGGCGGCAACGCGCTGAAATTCTATGCCTCCGTGCGCCTCGACATTCGCCGCACCGGCCAGATCAAGGAACGGGATGACATCATCGGCAACACCACCCGCGTGAAGGTGGTGAAGAACAAGGTGGCGCCGCCGTTCAAGCAGGTGGAGTTCGACATCATGTATGGGGAGGGCGTCTCCAAGATCGGCGAGATCCTCGATCTGGGCGTCAAGGCCGGCGTGGTGGAGAAGTCGGGCGCCTGGTTCAGCCACGACAGCGTGCGCATCGGCCAGGGCCGCGAGAACGCCAAGAAATATCTGAAGGAGAACCCGGAGGTGGCCGCGAAGATCGAGAAGATCATCCGCGACAATGCCGCCGGCATTTCCGATGCGCTGATGGTTGGCCCATCGGCGGAGGACGACGCCGACGACGAGATGTGAGCGTCGCACCGGCTGGTGTGACTCGCGATGGGGGTGGCCTGGAGTGGGCCGCCCCTTTTCGCATGGACAGTTGACGCCAGTCGGTCGACGTGAAACCTGCTGCCAATGCGGGGAGCATGGTCATGAGCAACGCGGACCAGATCGACTATTGGAACGGCAAGGTTGGCGAGACGTGGGTCCTGATGCAGGAGCGCATGGATGCGGCCCTGACGCCGGTGACGGCGGCGCTGTTGGCAGCGGCGGACCCGCAGCCAGGAGAGACCGTGCTCGATATCGGTTGCGGGGCGGGCGAGACGACGCTGGCCGTCGATGCCGTGGTGGGTGAAGGCGGCCATGCCATCGGGCTCGACATTTCGGAGCCATTGCTTGCCCGGGCCCGGGAACGGGCGGACGCGCTGCAGAGCGAAGCCGAGTTCATTGCCGCCGATGCCTCTGCCTGGGCGGAGGAGCAGGGCTTCGATCTGATCCTGTCGCGCTTCGGCGTGATGTTCTTTGCCGATCCGCAGGCTGCCTTCTCCCATCTTCATGGCCTGGCAGCGCCAGGTGGCCGCCTTGTCTTCGCCTGCTGGCAGCCGCCGCAGCGCAACCTGTGGGCCACGTTGCCGCTGAAGGCCCTTGCCCACATGCTGCCTGAACAGCCGCCGGCTGATCCGCTGGCCCCCGGTCCCTTCGCGTTTGACGACGCCGCGCGGGTGGCGACCATCCTCGAAACGGCGGGCTGGCGCGATGTCACCTGCCACAGCCTGCCCTTTGCCATGCAGGTGGGCAGCGGCGATGATCCGGTTGCCGATGCCGTGGGCTTCAACCTGAAGATGGGGCCCGCGGCCCGCATCGTGCGCGATGCCGACATAGGCGATGCCGCGCGGCCCGTGCTGGCGCAGGCCCTGGTGCCCTATCTGGCCGATGGCGTGGTTGCGCTGCCCGGCGCGGCGTGGCTGGTAACAGCGCGGGCATGACCGCCACGGGCGCCGTCGTCCGTCGGCTTGTGCCGGCCGATCTTGACCTGGTCTGTGCTGCCAATGTGTTTGACAATGCGGTGCGACCCGATCTGGCGGAACGCGTGCTCGCCCACCCGGATCACCATCTGTTCGGCGCCATCGTGGCCGGTCAGTTGATCGGATTTCTCAGCGCCGTCACCTATCTTCATCCGGACAAGCCGCTGGAATGCTGGATCAATGAGGTGGGCGTGGACGAGGCGTTCCAGCGTCGCGGGCTGGGCCATGGGCTGGTCCGGGCCTGCCTGTCCCATGCCCGCACGCTGGGCTGCGAAAGCGCCTGGGTGCTGACCAACAGCGGCAACCGCGCCGCACGCGGCCTCTATGCGGCGGGCGGCGGTATCCCGACGCCGGCCGCCCGCCACGCTGATGGCGTGATCATGTTCAGCTTCGCGCTCTGACGGCGCGCTGTTCGCCCCACTTTACGCTGGGCCTGCGCTGCCGTAAGCGCGTCGGCCATGACGTCTTCCAACGATATCCGCAAGAGCTTCCTCGAGCATTTCGGCAAGGCCGGCCACACGGTCGTGCCTTCGGCGCCGCTGGTGCCGCAGAACGATCCGACGCTGATGTTCGTCAACGCCGGCATGGTGCCGTTCAAGAATGTCTTCACCGGCCTTGAAACCCGCCCCTACAGCACGGCGGTCTCCAGCCAGAAATGCGTGCGCGCTGGCGGCAAGCACAACGATCTGGACAATGTCGGCTACACCGCCCGGCATCACACCTTCTTTGAAATGCTGGGCAATTTCTCGTTCGGTGACTATTTCAAGGAACAGGCGATCCACCTGGCCTGGGATCTGCTGACGCGCGAATGGGGGCTGGACAGGAACCGGCTCACCGTCACCGTCTATCACACCGATGACGAGGCCGCCGGCCTGTGGCGCAAGATCGCCGGCCTGCCCGATCACCGCATCATCCGCATCGCCACCAACGACAATTTCTGGTCGATGGGCGATACCGGTCCGTGCGGGCCCTGTTCGGAGATCTTCTGGGATCATGGCGCGCATATTCCCGGTGGCCCGCCCGGCAGCCCGGACGAGGACGGCGACCGCTTCGTCGAGATCTGGAACCTGGTGTTCATGCAGTATGAGCAGGTGGATCGCGAGACGCGGCTCGATCTGCCGCGGCCCAGCATCGACACCGGCATGGGCCTCGAACGCATCGCCGCCGTGCTCCAGGGCGTCCACGACAATTATGACACAGACACGTTCAGGGCCCTGATCGCGGCCAGTGAAGACAGGGTGGGCCGCGCCGCCAGCGCCGAGGCCCGCGCCTCCCACCGGGTGATTGCCGATCACCTGCGCTCCTCGGGCTTCCTGGTGGCCGATGGCGTGCTGCCGGCCAATGAAGGTCGCGGCTATGTGCTGCGCCGCATCATGCGGCGCGCCATGCGCCACGCCCACCTGCTGGGCGCGAAGGAGCCGTTGATGCACCAGCTGGTGCCGGCGCTGGTCGGCGCCATGGGCCAGGCCTATCCGGAACTGGGCCGCGCGCAGGCGCTGATCGAGGAGACGCTGAAGCTGGAGGAAAGTCGCTTCCGCCAGACGCTGGAACGCGGCCTTGGCCTGCTCGACGAGGCGACCGCGAGGCTGCCGGCGGGTGGCACGCTGCCGGGCGATGTCGCCTTCAAGCTTTATGACACCTATGGCTTTCCCTATGACCTGACCGAGGACGCGCTGCGCGCCCGCGGGCTCGGCGTGGACCGCGCCGGTTTCGATGCCGCCATGGCGGAACAACGCCGCCAGGCCCGCGCCGCCTGGACGGGTTCCGGTGAGGCCAAGGATGCTGCCGTGTGGTTCGACATTGCCGAAGCCCAAGGTGCCACCGAGTTCACCGGCTATACCGGCCTCACCGGTGAGGCCGAGGTGGTCGCCATCGTGAAGGATGGCGCCCTGGTGGATGTGGCCAGCGCCGGGGAGAGCGTGGTGGTCATCACCAACCAGACGCCCTTCTATGCCGAAAGCGGCGGCCAGGCCGGTGATGCCGGCAGCATGCGCTGGGGCAACGGCCTGGCGGCGCGGGTGACGGATACCAGGAAGGCGCTGGGCAAGCTGCACCTGCATGACGTGACCCTGGGCGATGGCCCGCTGAAGCCCGGCGATGTGGTGCGCCTCGACGTGGACGCGCCGCAGCGCGGTGCCCATCGCCGCGCCCACAGTGCCACCCACCTCTTGCATGCCGCGCTGCGCCGCCGGCTTGGCACCCATGTCACGCAGAAGGGGTCTTATGTCGGCGCGGACTATCTGCGCTTCGACTTCTCCCACCAGAAGGCGGTGACGGCCGACGAACTGGCGGCGATCGAGGCCGATGTGAACGCGCAGGTGCTCGGCAATCGTGCTGTCTCGACCACGCTGATGACGCCCGATGACGCCATTGCGGCCGGGGCCATGGCGCTGTTCGGCGAGAAATATGGCGAGGAGGTGCGCGTGCTCGCCATGGGCGCCGACGATGGCGGAGACACCTACAGCGTCGAACTGTGCGGCGGCACCCATGTGGGCGCGCTGGGCGACATCGGTCTCATGAAGATCACCTCCGAAAGCGCGGTCGCATCGGGCGTGCGCCGCATCGAGGCCAGGACCGGCATTGCCGCGCGCGAATGGCTGAACGAGCGCGAAGCGCTGTTGCTGGAGGCGGCCAGTGCCATCAAGGTGCGGCCTGAAGACGTGCCGGCCCGGGTTGCGGCCCTGGTGGAGGAGCGCAAGCGCTTCGAACGCGAACTGGCCGATGCGAAGAAGGCGCTGGCGCTGGCCGGTCCGGCGACAGGTGGCAGCGGCGGCACCGAAACCGTGGCCGGCATCGCCTTTCAGGGCCGGGTGCTCGACGGGCTGGACCCCAAGGCGCTGCGCGGCCTGATCGACGAAGCCAAGCAGGCGATGGGCAGCGGCATCGCGGTACTGATCGCGGTGAACGACGGCCGTGCCAGCGTGGCGGTGGGCGTGACCGACGACCTGACGGCCACGCGCTCGGCGGTCGATCTGGTGCGCGTGGCGGCGGCCGCGCTTGGCGGGCAGGGCGGCGGCGGCCGGCCCGACATGGCCCAGGCCGGCGGCCCCGATGGCAGCAAGGCAGCCGACGCCATTGCCGCAGTCAGGGCAGCACTGGCCGCATGACGCGCGCCGCCTGATTGTGCGCCGCCCCGCGCTGGGGCATGGTGCGGCCAATGCATGCCGATGGCGTTCTTGTCCTGCTGATCTTCGCTGCGGGTCTTCTCGGCTTTGCCTCGGGGCGCATCCGTCATGATCTCGTCGCCCTGCTCATGCTGGCGGCCAGCGTGCTTCTGGGGCTGGTGCCGGCAGCCGATGCCTTCCGCGGCTTTGCCGATCCGGCGGTGGTGACCGTGGGGGCGGTGATGGTCCTTTCGGCTGCCGTCTCACGGTCAGGGGTGCTGGAACGGCTGTTGCGGCCGCTGCAGCCGCTGCTCACGGTCGAAACCGGGATCGCTGCCACCTATGCCACCCTGTGCGGGACGGCCTCCACGGTGATGAACAATGTCGGCGCGCTGGCGCTGTTCCTGCCCGCGGCGCTGGCCAGTTGCCGCAGCGCCCGGGTGTCGCCCAGCCGGGTGCTGATGCCGATGGCCTTTGCCTCGCTGCTGGGCGGCCTGGTGACGATGATCGGCACACCGCCCAACATCCTGCTGGCGCGGCTGCGGGCCGATTATGGCGGGGCCGGGTTCACGATGTTCGATTTCACCTGGGTGGGCCTGCCGCTGGCGGTAGTCGGCATCGTGCTGACCATCGTGCTGGTGCGGCTGCTGCCGGTGCGGGCCGATCATGGCGAGGAGCCATTGAAGTTCCGCATTGCCGATTATCTGTTCGAACTGCGCGTGCCGCCCGGCGTGCGCGCCGATCTGACGGTCGAGCGGCTCGCCGCCACCATGCCGGACAGCGACCGGCTGGAGGTTCACGCCATCGATCGCGGCGGCGTGCTGGTGACGGCGCCGCGCTCCACCCGCCGGCTGATGCCGGGCGACATCGTCCAGGTGGAGGGCCGCGCGCCGGTGGTGGAACAGGCGATGCGGCGCTGGGGCCTGCAACTGGCCGGCGAGGCCGAGGACAACGTGCTGGAACGCGCCTTTGCCGAGTTCGTGGTGACCGACGGTTCGACCCTGATCGGCGACAGCGGGGCGAGTGCGCTGCTGGCCCAGCAGGGCGCCGCGCTGGTGGCGGTGAGCCGTCGCGGCAAGGCCATTGCCGAAGCGCTGGCCGTGCAGGCCCCCGAGGCCGGCGACGTGCTGCTGCTGCAGGTGCCGGCCGAACGGGTGCCGGCGATGGCTCGGGCGATGGGACTGCTGCCGCTGGCAGACCGGCCAATCAGCCTGGCGGGCACCCCGCGCGATCTGCTGCCGATCGCGGCCCTGGTTCTGGCGATCGTGGCCGCAGCCACTGGCCTTGCCGCGCTGGGCCTGGCGCTGCTGCTGGCGGTGATTGTGCTGGCGCTGGCCGGACGATTGAAGGGCGATGTCTATCGCGATATCGACTGGCCGGTAATTCTGCTGCTGGCGGCGCTGATCCCTGTGGCGGAAGCCTTCGGCAAGAGCAGCGGTGCCGATGCCATTGCCGGCCTGTTCACCGGACTGGGCGCCGGCCAGCCACCGTGGCTGCTGGTGGCGGTCGTGCTGGCAGCGACCATGGCCGTCACGCCGTTTCTCAACAATGCCGCCGCCGTGCTGATCATGGGTCCGATCGCCGCGCAGGCCGGGCTGGAGGCCGGCGTGTCCGTCGATGCCATGCTGATGGCCGTGGGCATCGGGGCGAGCTGCGATTTCCTCACGCCCATCGGGCACCAGTCCAATGTGCTGGTGTGGGGGCCGGGCGGCTATCAATTCGGCGATTATGCCCGTATCGGGGCGCCGATCAGCCTGGTGGTGCTGCTGCTCGGCACACCGCTCATCGTCTGGGCGTGGGGCTAGAGGGGTGCGGTTATGAGCGGTTGGGATGCCTCGGCGCAGGCGTGGATCGACGTGCAGGGCGAGGACGGCGATTTTGGCCGTGTCCATGTGCTGGATGCGCCCATGCTGGCCGAGGTCGCCGCGCTGGCGCCGGCCCGTGTGCTGGACGTTGGCTGCGGAGAGGGGCGCTTCTGCCGAATGCTGGCGCAGCGCGGCATTGCGGTAACCGGTATCGACCCCACCGCAGCCCTGATCGCCGAGGCGCGGCGGCGGCACCCGCAAGGCGACTATCATGTGGCAGCGGCCGAGACCATGACGCTGCCGGAAAGCGCCTATGATCTGGCGGTCTGCTACCTGTCGCTGATCGACATGCCCGATCTCGATGCTGCGCTCGTCCGCATCGTGTCTGCCATCCGGCCGGGCGGCCATCTGCTGATCGCCAACCTGACCAGCTTCAACACCGCGGCCGTTCACCTGGGCTGGGTGAAGCTGCTGCTGGGGGAGCCGAGCTTTCCCATCGACCATTATCTCGACGAACGGGCGCGTCGCACCGCCTGGCGCGGTATCGATATCCTGAACCACCATCGCCCGATGAAGCGCTACATGCAGGCGCTGCTGGGCCACGGGCTGGTGCTCACCCATTTCGATGAACCCCCGGCCACTGGCGGCCCGCCCGACAAGCGTGACCGTTACAACCGGGTGCCGAACTTCCTGATCATGACCTGGAAACGGCCCTAGTCGGGAATTGCTAGCTGCCGGTGCGCCGCATGGAGCGCAAGGGCGGGCGCTTGGGGGTGACGCCAGCCCCCTTGATCTGCGCCCTGAGTTCGTCGCGCTTCTCGTGCACCGAGGCGACCACCGGGCCCATCGGCACCCCAAGATCAACCAGCACGGCCTCGGCCAGTTGCAGGCTGCTTTCCACCGTTTCCGGCACGGCATCGGTGACCCCCAGCGCATAGAGCTGGCCGGCATGATCGGCGTCGCGGGCGCGCACCACCACGGTGAGATCGGGGTGGCGGTCGCGGATGCGGCGGATCAGGAGGTCGAGCATGCGCATGTCGTCGATGGTCAGCACGACGGCCTTGGCGGTTTCCAGTTTCAACCGGTCCACCAGTTCCGGACGGCGGGCATCGCCATAGATCACCGGCTTGCCGGCGCGCTTGAGGCGCTGCACCTCGTCCGGGTCGCTGTCCACCGCCAGCCAGGGCTGGCCGTGCATGTCGAGCATCTGGGCGACCAGCCGGCCCACCCGGCCATAGCCGATGATGACCGTCTGCCGGATGGAAGCGTCGCCCGGCGGGGTGTCGTCCCGTTCCTCGTCGGCCTGGGTTTCAAGGTGGGCGCCGGCAAGCCCAAGCAGCGGCGCCAGCGCCAGCGTGAGCGAGGCGACCGCCAGCGAAAAGGCGGCCGTGGTGCCGCCCAGCAGCCCGGCCGAGACCGCCGCGCCGAGCACGATCAGGCTGGTTTCCGACGGGCTGGCCAGCAGCAGTGCGACATGGCCGGCAACCCCGCGCCGCGCCTTGCGCACGCGCAGCAGGCCATAGATGGCGCTGGCCTTGATCAGCACCACCGCTGCAGCGCCGCCCAGCACCGGCCAGGGATTGGCGGTGATGGCCGCCAGATCAAGCCCACTGCCCACCCAGATCAGGAACACCCCCAGGAGCAGGCCTTCCAGCGGCAGCACGGTCGCCTCGATCTGGCGGCGATAATCGCTGGTGGAGAGCATCAGCCCGGCGGTGAGCGCGCCAACCGCCGGGGACAGGCCGGCCAGCGCCGCCGTCGCCGCCGACGCGATCAGCACCACCATGGCGGCGGCCAGGAAGAGTTCGGACCGGCGCGTTCGCGCGGCCTGCAGGAACAGCGGCGGCACGATATGGCGGGCAAACAGGCCGATGCCCAGCAGGGCGCCCACGCCGATCACCAGACTGCGGCCGAAATTGCCGCCACTGCCGGCGCCGATCAGCAGCAGCATCGGCGCGATGGCCAGATCCTGGAAGAGCAGCACGCCCACCGCCTTGCGGCCGGCCTGGCTGTTGATGCGCCCGCTGGCAGAGAGCAATTGCAGGCCCACCGCCGTTGACGACAGCGCCAGTGCCCCGGCCAGTGCCGCGATGGCGACAGGCGGCAGGCCCAGTGCGTACAGCACGGCGCCGATCAGCGTGGCGCAGATCAGCATCTGCTGGCTGCCGAGCCCGAAGATCAGGCTGCGCATGGTCCGGATGCGATCAAGGCTGAGTTCGAGGCCAAGGGCAAACAGCAGCAGCGCCACGCCCAGTTCCGCCGGCGCGGCCAGCGATGCCGGGTTGGACAGCGCCAGCCAGCCCAGCCCCGGCACCTGGCCCAGCCCGTGCGGCCCGGCGGCAACGCCGACCAGGATGAAGCCGATGACGGGCGAGATGCGCAGCGCCGAGAAGGCCGGGATCACCAGGCCGGCGGCGCCGAGCACCACCACCATGTCCTTGAAGCCGGAGGATTCGAGCGGGAGCGCCATGCCCGCACCATGACGCGTCCCGCAGCGCGAGTCACGCGACTGCCCGAAGGACCTTGCCCCGACGTCAGGCCCGGCGCATCACTTCGCGTTCCAGCAGCAGCAGCGGCATGGCGCCCAGCCGCAATATCTCGTGGAACTGGCGGATGTCGAACGCCGCGCCCTGCCTCGCCTTGACGGCATCGCGCAACTCGACCCACTTGGTGTGCCCGATCTTGTAGCTCAGCGCCTGTCCAGGTGCCGAGGCATAGCGCACGATCTCGCGCCGCGAGCGGCCCTCGGCAAAGCCCGTGGTCTCCACCAGATAGCGCACGGCCTGATCAAGGCTCCAGCGCTTGTGGTGCAGGCCGGTATCGACGACCAGCCGCGTGGCGCGGAACAAGAGGCTTTGCAGATAACCGATCCGCCCCAGCGGATTGCCCTCGTAGACCCCGATCTCGTCGGCCAGTGTCTCGGCATAGAGCGCCCAGCCTTCGGAATAGGCGGAATAGCCGCCCCGTCGCCGGATGGGCGGTGCATCCGGGCTTTCAAGGGCCAGCATCACCTGGAAGTGATGGCCGGGCACGCCTTCGTGGAAGGTGAGGGTCTGCAGGCCGAAGCGCGGCCGGTCGAAACTGTCGGTGAGGTTGATGAAGAAGGTGCCGGGCCGCCGGCCGTCGGGCGTGCCGGCCTGGTAATAGGCGCCGGCACCGCCCTCCTGGATGGCCACGGGCACGCGGTTCACATCCAGGCTGGCGCGCGGCTTCGACAGGAACAGGCTGTCCAGCCGGCCGTACATGGCGGCGGCATGGGCCCGAAGCTCGGCCAGCAGCGCGTCCTTGCCCTCGTCGGTATTGGGATAGGTGTGACCCGGCGCCGCGTTCAATGCCACCAGCCGCTCACCCACGGTGCCCCGTGTCAGGCCAAGCGGCGTCAGCAGCGCGTTGATCTGGCCAGAGATCTCCGCCACCTGGGCAAGGCCAAGCTGGTGCACCGCTTCGGCTGTCGTGTCGGTCGTGGTGGAGGACTTGACCGCCGCATCATAATAGGCAGCCCCATCGGGCAATCGCCACACGCCGGCGTCCATGCTTGCGGTGGCGCGCAGGGTGGTGACGGCCGCGATCTGCCGATCGAGCGCCGGCATCACCTTCTGTTCGACGATGGCGCTGGTCGGCGCTGTCCAGTCGCCGTCAAGCCCTGCCGCCCGGGCCTTGCGGGCGAGGCCGGTCACCAGCGCGCTTTCGGCGGGCGGCGCTGCACGCAGGCGGCGCATCTGCGGCAGGGCGAGATCGAGCAGGAAGGCCGGCGGCACCACGCCCATCGCGGCTTCCTGCTGCAGCCGTTCGGTCTCCTGGTCGAGCGCGACGGCAAAGGCCTCGACGCGCGCCACCCAGGCGTCCGCATCGCCGCGGCTTGTCACCCGGTGCTGGCTGTCGAGAAAGCCGGGCACGCTGCGATAGGCGCCGTCGCTGTGGGTCAGCACATAGGGCGCGAAGTTGCCGCGTGCGCTGCCGAAGCTGAAGCGCGTCTCGTTGGCGACGCGGCGGGCAAGGTCATATTCCACCACGTCACGGTCAAGCCGCCGCGCCGGCGACAGCGCATCGGCATCGATGGCGCGCAACCGTTCCAACTGGCTGGCGGCGCGGGCCAGTGCCGCGTCCCGCCCGGCCCGGCTGTAATCGGACAGGCGGGATTTCAGGCCCTGGTTGGCGCCGCCATCAAGGCCAAGCGCGGTGGCGCGTTCGGGCGAGGCCGCGATATCTTCGGCGAACATCGTGTCGAACAGGGCCAGCAGGGCCGCATTGGCGTCCATTGGCCCGATGGTGATGGCGCGCGCCGGCCCGGCCATCGCCACGGCCGCCGTGCCGGCCAGCAGCTGGCGGCGGTTCAATATGTCCATGCCCATGCCCTTCGTTACACCCGGCGCATCACTTCGCGTTCCAGCAGCACCAGCGGCATGGCGCCGGCGCGCAGGATCTCGTGGAATTTGCGCGTGTCGAACGCGGCACCCTGCCTGGCCTTCACCGCATCGCGCAGCCGCACCCATTGCATGTGGCCGATCTTGTAGCTCAGCGCCTGGCCGGGGTTCACGCAGTAACGCTCGATCTCGCGCTGGCTGCGCGACCTGGCATAGCCGGTCGTCTCCACGAAATAGTGCGTCGCCTGCTCGCGGCTCCAGCGCTTGTGGTGCAGGCCGGTGTCGGCAACGAGCCGGGCAGCCCGGAACAGGAAGCTCTGCAGATAGCCGATGCGCCCCAGCGGATCGTTCTCGTAAACGCCGAGCTCGTCGGCCACCTGTTCGGCATAGAGTGCCCAGCCTTCGGAATAGGCGCTGTAACCACCGCGCCGGCGGATCATCGGGATGTCCGGGCTTTCCTGGGCGATGGCCACCTGCATGTGATGGCCCGGCACGGCTTCATGATAGGTCAGCGTGGCCAGCGTGAAGCGCGGCCATTCGGCGGTGTCCTTCAGGTTGATGTAGAAGGCGCCCGGCCGGCTGCCATCGGGGGCAGGGCCCTGGTAATAGCCGTTGGCAGCGCCGTCCTGGATGAAGGCGGGCACGCGGCGCACCTCCACCGGGGCCTTGGGCAGGGTGATGAACAGCTGCTGGAGGCGCGGCATGGCGTCCTTGATCTGCTCGTTCAGCAGCTTGAGCATCGCCGCGCGGCCTTCGTCGCTGTTGGGGAAGACCTGGTCTGGCCGCTCGCCCAGCGCCACCAGCCGCTGGCCGACGGTGCCCTGCGCAAGGCCTTGCGCCTTCAGCATCGTGTCGAGCTGGGCGGTGATGTCAGCGACCTGCGCCAGGCCCAGCTGGTGCACCTCCTCAGCGGTCATGGTGGTGGTGGTGGAGGATTTGACCCCGGCATCATAATAAGCCGCCCCGTCGGGCAGCTTCCATACGCCGGCATCGCCGGTCGCCTTGGCGCGCAGGGCTTTCACCCCGGCGATATAGCGATCATAGGCTGGATAGACGGTCTGTTCGACGATGCCGATGGCGCGCGTGGTCCAGCTGTCGTCAAGACCGGCGGTCCTTGCCTTGCGCGCCAGGCTGGTCACCAGGATCGTGTCTGCCGCTGGCCGGCCGCGGATGGCATTCAGCTGGGCCAGCGCCAGGTCAAGCGCGAAATCCGGCGCGATGACGCCGGCGGCCGCATCATGATTGGCCCAGGCCAGATTGTCGTCGAGCGCCTTCGCATAGGCAGTGAGGCGGGCCAGATAGGCGTCCGCATCATCGGCATTCATCACCCGGTGCTGCGTATCGAGAAAGTCCGGCAGGCGCTGGTAGGGCCCATGCTGCTGGCTGAGCACATAGGGCTGGAAGTTGCCGCCGGCGCTGCCGAAGCCGAAGCGCGTTTCGTTGGCGACGCGGCGCGACAGATCATATTCCACCACGTCGCGGTCGAGCTGGCGGCTTTCCGACAAGGCGGCGCGGTCGATGGCGGTGAGGCGGGCCAGCCGATCCCTGGCCCGGGCCAGCCGGCGGTCACGCTCGGCCCGGGACTGGTCCGAAAGCTGGCCCTTCAGCGCAGCGCGCGGGCCCTTGTCGAGGCCCAGGCTGGTGGCGAACTCCGGCGACTCGTCAATGCCTTCGTTGAAGAAGGCGTCGAACAGCGCCAGCAGCTTGCCATCTTCGGCCGTGCCTGCCGGCATCTGGGCCGCAGCCGCGCGCGGCAGCAGGGCGGCCCCGGCCATCGCTGTGGAACCGGCCAGCAGGGCGCGACGGCTGAACATGGTTTCGTGCATTGAAATCTCCCTCTCGCCGCCCTTCTGGCGAGGCGGAAAGGTGAGGGCAAGAGGGGAGTCGCAGCAGGGGACGCGCCGTGCGGCGCGACGCCTCAGATGCCCCTGGCGATGGCGGCGTCGAGGTTGGCGCGGATCGCCTCGAAGAATTTCTCGGTGGTCATCCACGCCTGGTCCGGGCCGATCAGCAGGGCCAGATCCTTGGTCATCGCCCCTGATTCAACCGTCTCCACGCACACGCGCTCCAGCGTTTCGGCAAACCCGGTCACATTGGGTGTGTTGTCCAGCTTGCCGCGATGCTTCAGCCCGCCGGTCCAGGCGAAGATGCTGGCAATCGGGTTGGTGCTGGTCGCCTTGCCTTCCTGGTGCATCCGATAGTGGCGGGTCACTGTGCCATGCGCGGCTTCGGCTTCCACCGTCTTGCCGTCCGGGGTCATCAGGATGCTGGTCATCAGCCCCAGGCTGCCATAGCCCTGCGCCACCATGTCCGACTGCACGTCGCCGTCGTAATTCTTGCAGGCCCAGACGAACTTGCCCGACCACTTCAGGGCCGATGCGACCAGATCATCGATCAGGCGATGTTCATAGACGATGCCCGCCTTGCGGAAGGCCGCCTTGAATTCATCATCATAGACCTCCTGGAACAGATCCTTGAAGCGGCCGTCATAGGCCTTGAGGATGGTGTTCTTGGTCGACAGATAGACCGGCCAGCCGCGCGTCTGGCCATAATTCAGGCAGGCACGGGCAAAATCACGGATACTGTCATCAAGGTTGTACATGCCCATGGCGACGCCGGCGGAGGGGAATTCGAACACTTCCTCCTCGATGACGCCGCTGCCGTCCTGCGCTTCCCAGCGCATCGTCAGCTTGCCGGGGCCGGGCACCTTGAAATCGGTGGCGCGATACTGGTCACCAAAGGCATGGCGGCCGATGACGATGGGATCGGTCCAGCCCGGTACCAGGCGCGGGACGGACTTGATGACGATGGGCTCGCGGAACACCACGCCGCCCAGGATGTTGCGGATGGTGCCGTTGGGCGATTTCCACATCCGCTTGAGGCCGAATTCCTTCACGCGCGCTTCGTCAGGGGTGATGGTGGCGCATTTCACGCCCACGCCGAACTGCTTGATGGCGTTGGCGGATTCAACGGTCACCTTGTCGTTGGTGTCATCGCGGTTCTCGATGCCGAGGTCATAATATTTCAGGTCGATGTCGAGATAGGGCAGGATCAGCTGTTCACGGATCCACTGCCAGATGATCCGGGTCATCTCGTCCCCGTCCAGCTCAACAACGGGGTTTTCGACCTTGATCTTCGGCATCGGGCGGCTTCCTGAATTTCTGCGACGTTATGCAGCAGCTTCTAGGGGGCGGTGACGCCGTCGGTCAACGCCTGCCATCCCCCTGATACCCCAGTTTTTCCGACAGGGCCGCCAGATTGTCCAGAGGTTCCGCCAGCCGGGCAAGATCGGGCGGGCCAAAGCCGGCGCTGCCGATGTGGGCAAGCAGCGCGGTGAGTGGCTGCCAATAATGATTGCCGCCCAGCAGCCAGATCGGCTTGTCGTGAATGCCAAGTTCGCGCCAGGTCAGGCTTTCGAACAGCTCGTCCAGCGTGCCGATGCTGCCGGGCAGGGCGATGATGGCATCGGAAAGGCGGTGCATCAGCGCCTTGCGCTCGTGCAGCGTTTCCACCACGTGCAGTTCATCCAGCCCGTCCTGGGCGATTTCCGTGGTCATCAACAGGCGCGGGATAACGCCAATGACGCGGCCGCCACCGGCCTTGCAGGCACGGGCGGCGATGCCCATCAGGCCGACGCGTCCGCCACCATAGACCAGCGTGATGCCGCGCGCCGCGCACAGGTGTCCCAGCGCCTCGGCAAGCATGGCATGGGCCGGGTCGTGCCCGGTGCGTGAACCGCAGAACAGCAGCAGGGATCGGATCATGGCGCGGGCTGTGACGCATCGCGCATCAATTGCCAAGCGGCGTATGAGGGGGTTAAAGCGGCAAGCATGAACGAACCTGAAGACAAGCCCGCTCCTCCGGCAGAACCGCCGGTCATGCCGACGGTGGTCGAACCGCCAGTGGTGGACGTGCCGGCGGTCGATCCCGCGGTGGTGGCGCCACCACCACCTCCCCAACCCCCATCCGGGCCGCTGCCACTGGTGCCGGGCGAATCCGCCAAATATCGCCTGCCCGACATGCACCCCGAAGGCCGCAAGTTCGTGGGGCTGGCCCTGGTCGCCGTCCTCGTTTCGGGCCTGTGGTTGCAGTGGACGGCGCTCAGCTTCCTGCTCATTGGCCTTGCCATCTGGATCGCCGCCTTCTTCCGCGACCCGGTGCGGGTGACGCCTCTGGGCGAGGGGTTGATTGTCTCGCCTGCCGATGGCCTGATCAGCCTGATCACCAATGTCGACGTGCCGCGCCAGTTGCTGGGCGAGGGCGGGCTGGAGCCGGGGCAGATGACCCGCATATCGGTGTTCATGAACGTGTTCGACGTGCACGTGAACCGTGCGCCGATCGCGGGTCGGATGACGCGCATCGTCTATGTGCCGGGCAAGTTCCTCAACGCCGATCTCGACAAGGCGAGCGAGGAGAATGAACGCCAGTATTTCGTGATGGAGGATGGCGCTGGCGTGCGTGTCGGTTTCACCCAGATCGCCGGCCTGGTGGCACGGCGCATCATGAAGTGGGTCGATGTCGGGCAGGTGCTCAAGGTGGGGGAGCGCTTTGGCCTCATCCGCTTTGGCAGCCGGGTCGATGTGTTCCTGCCGGCTGGCTATGTGCCTGCGGTGGCCGTGGGCCAGCGCGCGATTGCCGGTGAAACCGTGCTTGCCGTGAAGGGGCGTGCCACCTTTGATGGTGCGCAGGCGCAGTGATCGGGGTGGTGCCCTGATGGCCGGCAGCGACCTGCCGCGCCGACGGGGCATCCCCCTGCGGGCGCTCATCCCCAATGCCGTTACGGTGCTGGCCCTGTGCTTTGGCCTCACCGGCGTGCGCTTTGCCATTGGCGGCGAATGGGAAAAGGCGGTTGGCGCCATCGTGGTTGCCGGTGTTCTGGACGGCATCGATGGCCGCATCGCGCGGCTGCTGAAGGGCACCAGCCGGTTCGGTGCGGAACTGGATTCGCTGTCCGACGTGACGGCGTTTGGCGTGGCGCCGGCGCTGATCCTGTATCTGTGGGCGCTGCAGCATCTGCCGGGCCGCCTGGGCTGGGTGATCGCCCTGTCCCACGCCATTGCCTGCGCCCTGCGCCTGGCGCGCTTCAACGCCCAGATCGATGCGGTGGAACAGCCGCACAGACGAGCTGGCTTCCTCACGGGGATCCCGGCCCCGGTCGGCGCCGGCCTCACCCTGTGTCCGCTGTTCGTGCATTTCTGGCTGGCACCGCCGGGGCTGGAGGATCTGACGATCAGGGCCAGCGTGGTGGCCGTGACGGCGCCGCTGGTGGCCTTCCTGATGGTGTCCAGCCTGCCCAGCTTCGCCTGGGGTTCGTTGCGGCTGCGCCCGTCGTGGCGACTGCCCGCGCTGGCCGGCGTCGGGCTGTTTGCCGGTGCGCTGTTCACCAATCCGTGGGCGACACTGGCTCTGGTCTGCGTGGCCTATGCACTGTCTGTGCCGCTGGCCATTCGTGCCTATGCCCGGGTGAAGGTGCGAGAGGCTGCGCGGGGGGCTGCGGGCCTGGGCGCCGGCGAGGGCATCCAGCCGCCGGCCTGAGCCAGGTCGCCGGTCAAGGCGCCTTCCAGCCGGTCGCGTGCATTGTCCAGCATCCGAAGCACATGGGCCCAGGCGGCAAGGCAGGCCACCAGCATCAGCAGCATTGCGATCATGTTCAACCTCCTGCGCCCGAATCGGGGAGTTGTTCCTTTTCTGTTCCCACGTTATGTTCGATTTATGTTCTCATCGTCAAGCCCCTCTTTCCCCAGCCGGACCGCGACGGTATGAACATCATGTCATGACGCTGAAGCGTCGCGCGAGGGCGCAGCGGCGCAGCCTGGGAGGATGAAGATGCACGGCACGATGCAGGATTGGCCGCTGCTGGTCTGGAAGCTGGTCGATCACGCCGCCACCTATCACCCTACGCGGGAGATCGTGTCGCTGAGTTGCGAGGGCCCGAAGCATCGCACCAACTGGGCGACGGTGCGCGGCCGCGCCCGGCAAGTGGCGGGCGCATTGCGTCGGCTGGGGATGCAGCCGGGTGACCGCATCGCCACGCTGGCCTGGAACACCTGGCGGCACGTGGAAAGCTGGTACGGCATTTCCGGCATGGGCGGCGTCGCCCACACCATCAACCCGCGCCTGTTCGAGGAACAGATCGTCTACATCGCCAACCATGCCGAAGACCGCGTGCTGTTCTTCGATCTCACCTTCGTGAAGCTGGTCGAGAAGCTCAGCGCCCAGTTCAAGACGATCGAGCATTATGTGTTGCTGACCGACCGCGCGCACATGCCGGAGTCGAGCCTCAACCTGCTCTGTTATGAGGATCTTCTGGCCGGCGAGAGCGTCGACACGCCGTGGACCGAGGTACCGGAAACCGCGCCGGCTGGCCTGTGCTACACCAGCGGGACCACGGGCAATCCCAAGGGCGTGCAGTATAGCCACCGATCCAACGTGCTGCACGCCATGGCCGCCTGCGCCACCGACGTGTTCGGCATGGGCGCCCGCACCGTGGTGCTGCCGATCGCGCCGATGTACCATGCCAATGCCTGGTCCATCCCCTACACGGCAGCCGCCGCGGGTGCCAAGCTGGTGATGGGCGGCCCGAACTTCGATCCGCCAACGCTGCACACGTTGATCGTGGAGGAAGAGGTGGACCTGGCGCTGGCGGTGCCGACCATCTGGCTGGGCATGATGCAGCATCTGGAAAAGACCGGCGAAACCCTTGGCAAGCTGAACCGCACGGCCATCGGCGGCTCGGCGGTGCCCCGTGCCATGATCGAGCGTTACGACCAGCTTGGCGTCAAGGTGCTGCAGCTGTGGGGAATGACGGAAATGTCTCCGCTGGGCACCGTGGGGACAGGCGTTCCGGAAACGGATGCAATGTCTTATGATGAACAGCTCAACATTCGCGTGAAGCAGGGGCGCGGCCTGTTCGGCGTCGAGATGAAGATTGTCGACGATGACGGCAAGGAACTGCCGCGCGACGGCAAGGCCTTTGGCCGCCTGCTGGTGCGGGGCCCCTGGATTGTCGGCAGCTATTTCAAGGGTGACGGCGCCAGCGCCTTCGATGCGCAGGGCTGGTTCGATACCGGCGATGTCGCGACGCTTGATCCGCTGGGTTACATGCAGATCGTCGACCGTGCCAAGGACGTGATCAAGTCCGGCGGCGAGTGGGTGTCGTCGATCGACCTGGAGAATGTCGCCGTCGGCGCCCCCGGCGTGGCGGAAGCCTGCGTGATTGGCGTGCATCACCCCAAATGGGATGAACGCCCGCTGCTGCTGGTGGTGCCCAAGGAGGGCGCGACCGTCACCAAGGATAGCGTGCTGGCCTATCTCGACGGCCGGATCGCCAAGTGGTGGACGCCTGATGACGTGCTGGTTGTCCCCAGCCTGCCGCACACGGCGACCGGCAAGCTGCTGAAGACGGCCCTGCGCGAACAGTACAGGGATTACAGGCTGCCGACAGCGTGAGCGGGCACATGCGAACGTCCACCACGCCTCTCGCGCTGTGCGGCCTTGTGCTGCTGGCCGGCTGCGCCACGCGGCCCGATGCGCCGTCCTATGAAACGCCCACCCTGGCGCGCATGGCCATCGTGTCGGCAGCGGACGAGAATGGCACGCCGCTCGGTGATCCGCCGCCCGTGCGGCAGGTCGGCAAGCGGCATGACGTGCTGTTGCTGTCTGGTGGCGGCTCGGTGGGTGCCTTCGGCGCCGGTGTGCTGGTGGGGTGGACCAAGGCCGGCACCCGCCCGCAGTTCGACGTGGTGACCGGCATCTCGACCGGCGCCCTGATGGCCACGCTGGCGTTTCTGGGGCCATCGCGTGATGCCGATCTCACCCGCGCCTACACCCAGGTCACCAGCAAGGACGTGATGAAGCGCCGCGGCATCATCGGCTTTGCCAAGCGCGCCTCGCTCTATGACCGTGGCCCGCTGGAACGGATGATCGGCGAGATCGTCACCGAACAGATGCTGGACGAGGTGGCGACCGAGCATCGCAAGGGGCGGCGGCTGTTCGTGGGCACCACCAATCTCGACAATGGCGTGGGAACCGTCTGGGACATGGGCCGGATCGCGGCATCGAAAGAGCCCAATCGGCTGCAGCTCTATCGCCAGGTGCTGCTGGCATCGGCTGCCATCCCCGGCGTCTTCTCCCCGGTCTACATCAACCAGTCCGACGGGCCCCCGGCCATGCACGTCGATGGCGGCATAAAACAGGCCTTGCTGTTCAGGAGCTACATGATCGATCCGCGCGGTTCGGACGAACATGTATGGACATTGGTCAACGGCCGCGTCAGCTACATCGGCAATACGAAGCCCAGCGGCACCAACAGCGGCAGCATCATCGGCCGCAGCATCACCGAAATGCTGCGCACCATCACCTTTCGGTCGGTGGAGCGTGTCTATACCATGGCCCGCAACGCCCGCGCGGCCTATCATCTCGCCTATCTCCCCGATGACGTGGACGAACCCAATCCGATCGAGTTCGAGCCGGCTGCCATGCAGCGGTTGTTCGAGGCGGGGCGGGCCATCGGCGCCCGGAACCAGTGGCGCGCCGAGCCCCCGCGGCTTGAACGCTATGAGCGGATGTCGCGCGCTTCGCCGCGATCGGCCAGCGCCGTGAATGGCTGATCCGCTGCCGCTCAGAACAGGCTGAGCTGGTCGCTGGGAGGGCGGAACTGGCTGCAATCCAGCGGGATGCGCTCGCGGCTCAGGCCGTGGTTTGCGCAGGCTTTCACAAAGCGCTGGCGCATCAGGGTGGCGTAGGGACCCGAGCCCGAGAAGCGGGCGAAGAAGCGGGGATCATTGTCCTTGCCGCCGCGCATGGTGGTGATGTGGTGCATCACGCGGGCGGCGCGATCGGGGAAATGCGTGGCCAGCCAGTCGCGGAACAGGGGCGCGACCTCGTGGGGCAGGCGGACGGGGATGGAGTAAGCACCCACCGCGCCGGCAGCGGCGGCGGCTGCGACGATGGCCTCGATCTCGTGATCGTTGATCGCCGGAATGATCGCCGAGAGCGAGACAAACACCGGCACGCCGGCCGCGCTGAGGCTGCGGATGGCAGCCAGCCGGCGACCGGGCGTGGCGGCGCGGGGTTCCATGACACGCGCGAGTTTCGCGTCAAGGGTCGTCACGCTGATCATCACGGCGGCGAGATTCCGGGCTGCCATGGCGGACAGGATGTCGACATCGCGGCACACCCGGTCAGACTTGGTGGTGATGGTCACCGGATGATGGCAATCATCCAACACTTCAAGGATTTGCCGGGTGATCTTCCAGTCGCGTTCGATCGGCTGATAGGGATCGGTGTTGGTCCCCAGTGCGACGGCCGAGCACTGGTAGCCGCGCCGCGCCAGTTCGGCCTTCAAGAGCGCGGGGGCATCGGGTTTGGCGAACAGCCGGCTTTCGAAATCGAGGCCGGGTGACAGGTCGTGGAAGGCGTGCGTCGGGCGGGCAAAACAATAGACGCAGCCATGCTCGCAGCCGCGATAGGCGTTGATCGAGCGGTCGAACGGCACATCGGGGGACTGGTTGCGGGTGATGATGGTGCGCGGGCGCTCCACGGTCACCGTGGTGCGCAGGGGCGGGGCGGCGCCGTCCACCGTTTCGACCTGGTCACGCCAATCGCCATCGATCTCTCGCGCGGCAAGGCCAAAGCGGGTTGGCGTCGCGGCCTGCGTGGCTCCCCTGCCGCGCGCGCTGTCAGGGCGCGGTGGGGAGGTCATAGGTGAGTGTGTAATGGTGGACGCCGCCTTCAATGCGGATCGCCATTGTCCCGCCGATGCCGGCAAGGCCGCCGCTGCCCGATCCCGGCACGATGCGGATGTCGAGCGCCTGACCGCCGCCGCTCATCGTGCCGCTGTGCTGAAGGGCAAAGCGTCCCTGGCGACCGGCCAGCGCCGCGTCCACCATTTCCAGCGCGACATAGCCGGCCTCGCCTGCCGCGGGATTGCCAGCGCTCAACATCTCGCCCCGGCTCGTGCCCACAAGCTCGCCGCTGAACTGCTTGTCGATCGAGAGGCGCTGTGTGCCATCGGCACTGGCCGGCAGCGGTGAGAGCTTGACCGTGAACTGGCCTGCCGCCGTCTGCATGTCCCGTCCTCCCGCCGCTTGTGCCGCAAGAACAAGCGCTGCCATCAAGCCCAGGCGCAGCATGGACGCCTCCTTGTGATTCAGACAGAACGTAACAGGAACAGCCGCAATGGGCCAGCGCGGAATCAGGCCGCGACGTTGCCCAGCGACAAGGCTTCACGGGTCAGCACCTCGCGGCGCAGGGCCTGGGCATCCGCCAGCGCATTGTGGGGGAGCGTGCTCATCGTCGCGGTGTCAAAGCCGGGCAGGTTGATCAGATCGAAGCGCACGTGCGGCACCATGCGCCGGCCCTTGTGGACAAGCAGCGCGGCGGCATGGGCGATGTCTTCAGGCCAGTCGGCCACCAGGACCGGTTCGGGATCACGCGCCAGAAAGGCGGCCAGTGCGGCGACCACCATCTCGCGAGGCTGCGGCCCTGCGCCAAGGCGTGGCAGCACATGATCAGCCACCCAGGCCGTGGGCTGAGGGCAGGGCAGCACGGCATAGAAATGGCCATGGCCCTCTGCCTCAGGCACCAGCGCGATGGCGATCACTGGCCCATCGAAGCCGTTGAATTCGCAATCGAGGAAATAGCGCATCGCCCTCACCGTTCCTGGAGGCGGGGGATGAGATCGGCGAAGTTGCAGGGCCGGTGCCGGCTGTCGAGCTGGCTCAGCAGAATGCCGTCCCAGCCGTCCTTCACCGCGCCGGTGGAACCGGGCAGGCAGAAGATGTAGGTGCCGCGTGCCACGCCGGCGCAGGCGCGGCTCTGGATGGTGGAGGTGCCGATCGACTGGAAACTGAGCCAGCGGAAAAGTTCGCCAAAGCCGGGAACGGGTTTCTCGATCACCCTGTCGAGTGCTTCCGGTGTCACGTCACGTCCGGTCACGCCCGTCCCGCCCGTGGTGATGACGACATCGATGCCAGGATCATCGATCCAGCTGTTCAACAGCGCAACCAGTACCGGCACCTCGTCACGAACGATGGTGCGCGCGGCCAGCAGATGGCCAGCGTCCGCAATGCGGGCGACCAGGGTGTCTCCGGATGTGTCGCTGGCCGCATCGCGCGTGTCGCTCACCGTGGCGACGGCGATGTTCAGCGGTCGGAAGGCAAGCGACTCGTCAATGGGCATGGATGGAGGCTAAACTGTGAAGTGAAGCCCTGTCATGGTGGCAGAACTTCCCAGGCTGGCGGCAGGGCGGGAGGATGCGATGGCGCGGTTGATGGCAATGATCTCGGTGCAGGACCGGCTGCGGGCCCGGGCCTTCTATGCCGATGTGCTGGGCCCGGTGCTGGGCATTGGTGCGCCCGCCATCGATGATTTTGGCGATCAGTTTCCCTGCGGGGATGCGTTCATCCGGTTGACGCAGCTGGCCGATGCGGTGCCCGGCCCGCACCCGGTACTGGGGTTCCAGGTCGCCGATGCCGCCGCCAGCGTGGCCGCCCTGGCGGCACAGGGCGTCCGAATGCTGATCTATGAAGGCTTTGGCCAGGACGCCACCGGCCTGTGGACGTCGCCGGACGGCGGTGCGCGCGTGGCCTGGTTCAACGACAGCGAGGGCAATCTGCTCAGCCTGACCCAGCAGGGGTGAGGCCTATTTGCCGCCGGCCACGGCGCGATCATCGTCGGGCCATTGTTCCGGCGCAAAGCTGCCCGGCAGCGGGCGCGGTCGCACCGCCGCTGGCTCGCGCTTGACGGCCGCCGGCCCGGCAAGGCCCGGCAGGCGTGGCCACAGGCCCTGGGCAATGGCCTCCATGCTGGCCGGCTGCACGCCGTCGCGCAGTTCGTACATCCACAGGTTGCGCAGCACGACGCGCACATAATGACGGGTCTCGCGGAACGGGATGGATTCCATGAACAGCAGCGGGTCGCCCTGGTCATCCAGCGTGCTGTTCCACTTCTGCACATTGCCCGGCCCGGCGTTGTAGGAGGCGATGATCTTGGGCAGCAGCCCTTGCGTGATCCCCATGTTGCCGAGCATCTCGATATAGGTCTGGCCGAGCTCGAAGTTGAAGGCCGGATCGGTGATGTCCCCCACGACAGCCGCCGCATCCGGCGTCTCGCGCTTGATGCGCTGGTGCACCAGGTCGCGCGTGTCGGGCATCAGCTGCATCAACCCGCGCGCGCCGGTGCGGCTGGTGGCCGTGGTGATGAAGGCCGATTCCTGCAGCGCATGGGCGAACAGCAGGGCGCGCGGCAGCCTGTGGCCGCGCAATGGCACCCAGTCCGGCGCCGGGAAGCGGGCCGACAGCGGCGCCTCCAGACCTTGCGGCGGGCGAATGGCTAGGCTGTACTGCGTGGCCGGCAGATCGAGCCGGGCGGCAAGGCGCAGGATGGCCGGATAGGCATCCGCCGGCGCGGTGGCAGCGAGGTGCCGCAGTTCGCGGTCTGCCAGGCCGAGCTGGCCGATTTCGATCAGGGCGGCAGCGCGGCAGGCGCCGGGCACATCCTTCAGATAATTCCAGTCGGCTGTGATGAAATCGGGCTCGGCCCAGTCGAGGCCCTGGTCCACCCCCAGCATCCGGCGGGCAAGCAGGCCATAGAAGCTGCGCTGCGAGGTGGCAGCGGCCTTCAGGCGGCTGAGCCGGGCATTGCGGTCACCGGCAAGGTCCCAGCTGCGCGCCGCCCAGAAGGCTGCCGCCGCGCGGTCATCCTCGTCACCCTCCTTCACAAGGTCGAAGGCCTGGGCGGCATCCTGCCAGCGCCGCAGGCGGAACGCGGCCAGCCCCGCTGTCCATCCGCCATCGGACGCCCCCTGGCCAAGCCCGGCAGCGGCATCAAGGCCCATGCGCCAGGCGGCCAGATCGTCGCCCATGCGATAATGGTTCCAGGCAATGCGGGCAGCCCATTCGGCGCGCGCCCAGGGCGACAGGGCGGCCGCTTCGGTGAGCCAGATACGCTCGGCCTCATCGTTGCGATCGGCGGCGAGCAGCGGCTTCAAGCGGGCTGCGACGCCGCCATCGGCCGGGCCGGGTTCGAAACGATAGCCGGGCCCGGCAGACGCGGTGCGGAAGGGGCGCGCTTCGGGCAACAGCGGCAGGGGCGCCGTATCCGCACCCGGCATGGCGGCCGCCAGCCGCGCGATGGCCGGGGCAGCAGGCTGATCGGGATTGGCGGCCAGCCACGCGGCCAGCGTGGCCCGACTGCCGCCGCCACCGCGCTTCAGGAACAGGGCGGCACGGGCGGTTTCCGTGAGCAGGCCGGCTGGCAGCGCGTCAAGGCTCTGGGCGGCCTTGCTGAGCCTGCCGGCGTCAAGATCGGCAAAGATCTGCCGATAGGCGGCGCGTTCCTCGTCGCCCAGCTGTGGCGGCACCATGCGCTGGCGCGGTGTGATGCCGGTGCGCTGCCCGGTCACGGTCAGCATGGGTTGCGGCGCGGGCGGCAGCACCGAAACCTGCGGCGGCGGCAGCAGCTCGGGCGGGATGGTGATGGCGTGTGCAGGCACGGGGGCCAGCGCCAGCAGACTCGCGAGGCGGACGGAGCGGCTCATCCGATCTCGGCGCGGAACAGCTTGAGGTGGGCAAAGGCCTGGGCCTTCAGCTCACGGTTGCCCGCCATCGTGCGTGGATGCACGGACGGCAGCAGCCGCGCCCGGCTGTCACCTGCGCTGCCGCCACCAATCGTCCAGTCGAACCAGCGTCCGCGGCTGCTGATGCGGCGCGCGTCCTCGCCGGCCAGCTCCGCCGCGCACTGACCCAGCGCCAGCACCAGCCGGGGCGGCGACAGGGTGGCCAGCCGTTCCACGACGGGCGTGAAGCGGGTCAGATAGTCGGCGGTCGGCTCACCGTCGCCGGGCGTCGGCCACGGCAGGCGGCTGACGAGGGCGGCACGGCTCCAGTCGAGATCGATGGCGGCCAGCATCCGGTCGATGGTCTGGCGATGGGCGGGATCGCCGTCGGGCCGGTCGATCAGCACCCAGACGCGGCTGTCCAGCGCGCCATGCCACAAGAGCGGCGGCGTCTGCCGCGCGGCGGGAAACTTGCCCAGCAACGCCAGCAGCGCATCGGGCGTCGTGCAGGCCAGTGCCGGGTGCGGGGCGGCCGGATCGGCAGCGCGCGGCGGTGGCGGCAATGATGGCGAAAGGGACGGCGAAAGCGACGGCGATGACGGCACCGGTTCAGCCTGCTGGGGGAGGGGCGTCATCGGCCGCGTCGGCGCGTCGGCCAGCCAGCGCCGCGGGCTATCGGTCACCGGCACGTCGCAGCCGGCAGCAATCAGCCAGGCCAGCGCATCGGGCGTGCCGGCTGTGGTGGAGGCCGCAGGTGGAGGGGGTAACACCATCTGGCAAAGACATCAGGTCGCGCTGGCTGGTCAAGCCCTGCCGGCGCCGCTATCTGATGAAGCATTGCAAAGCCGCGCCAGCCTGACGGGGCAATCCGGCGGGACGCGCGGGCAGGATGGGAAGAGAGACGTGAGCGAACGCGAATCCATGCCCTATGATCTGGTGATCGTGGGCGGCGGGCCTGCCGGCCTGTCGGCTGCGATCCGGGCCAAGCAGGAAGCGCAGCGGCTCGGGCTGGAGCTGTCGGTCTGCATCCTCGAGAAGGGCTCTGAGATTGGCGCGCACATATTGTCGGGCGCCGTGGTCGATCCGCGCGCGCTCGACGAACTGCTGCCCGACTGGCGCCAGGACAGCAGCTGCCCGATGACCGTGCCGGTGACGGAGAATCATCACTGGGTGCTCACCGCAACGAAGAAATACGAGTTTCCGCACGCCCTGCTGCCGCCGTTCATGCAGAACAAGGGCTGCTACACCGTCAGCCTGGGCAATCTCACCCGCTGGCTGGCCAGCCAGGCCGAAGCGTTGGGCGTGGAAATCTTCCCCGGTTTTGCGGCCGCCGAGGTGCTGTGGGACGACGATGGCAGCGTGAAGGGGGTCGCCACCGGCGACATGGGGATTGCCAGGGACGGGTCGAAGAAGGACAGCTGGCAACCGGGCCTCGAGATCCACGCCAAGTACACCTTCTTCGCCGAAGGCGCGCGCGGGCATCTGTCGAAGCAGATCATCAACCGATTTGGCCTCAGGAAGAACAGCCAGCCGCAGATCTATGGCATCGGCCTGAAGGAGCTGTGGGACATTGATCCCGCCAAGCATGTGCCGGGCCGGGTGATCCACAGCCAGGGCTGGCCGCTGTCCGACGCCAATGGCGGCGGCTTCCTCTATCATCAGGCCAATGGCCAGGTGGCGCTCGGCTTCTCGGTGTGGCTCAACTATGACAACCCGCACCTGTCGCCGTTCGAGGAATTCCAGCGCTGGAAGACCCATCCGGCGATCCGCGAGATTCTGGAAGGCGGCCGCCGCGTGAGTTACGGTGCCCGCGCCATCAACGACGGCGGCTGGCAGGCCGTGCCGCGCCTGTGCTTCCCGGGCGGCGTGCTGGTCGGCTGTTCGGCCGGCTTCCTGAACGTGCCGCGCATCAAGGGCAGCCACACGGCGATGAAGAGCGGCATGATGGCCGCCGAGAGCGCCGTTGCGGCCATCGCGGCGCAGCGCGGCGGCGACGAGCTGGTGGAGTATGACGCCGCCTACCGCAAGAGCTGGGTGGCAGAGGAACTGAAGATCGTCCGCAACGTGCTGCCGGCGGTCGAAAAGTTCGGCAATGTGGTCGGCACCGCATTGGGCGGCGTGATGATGTGGATGGAATATCTGGGCTATGAACTGCCGTTCACCTTCAAGTTGACGCCCGACAACACCCACATGCGCCGGAAGGACGAGGCGCCAAGGATCGATTATCCCAAGCCCGATGGCGTCATCAGCTTCGACCGGCTGTCCAGCGTCTTCCTTTCGAACACCAACCACGAGGAAGACCAGCCCTGCCACCTGACGCTGAAGGACCCGTCGGTGCCGATCGAGGTCAACTATGCGCTTTATGACGAACCGGCGCAGCGCTATTGCCCGGCCGGCGTCTACGAGATCGTCGGCATCGAGGACAACGCGCCCCGCCTGCAGATCAACGCGCAGAATTGCGTGCATTGCAAGACCTGCGATATCAAGGACATGACACAGAATATCAACTGGGTGGTGCCGGAAGGCGGCGGCGGCCCGAATTATCCGAATATGTAGCGCAGCGCGGCCAGTGACCATCGCGAAGCGATGGCCACGGATTCGCGCAAGCTCGGCCAGCGAGCGAAAAGGGCGGCTCTCCAGCCGCCCTTTTTGGCTCGTCTGACGGCGCGGCTCCGCCGCGACGGTTGCGTTATGCCCAGTTCGTCTCGTCCCACCCCGCGACCCCGCGCCCCCCTCGACAAGCGCGGCGACGCCCGCCATCCTGCCCATCAATGCGCACCCTTGTCGTTCTGCTTCCCCTCCTGCTCGCCGCTGGCCCGGCATTGGCGGCGCGCGGCGCACCGGCCAGCGACACCCCGCTGCATGCCTATGTGGTCGGCCGCTATGCCGCGCTCGACAATGACGTGGCGCTGGCAACCCGCTTGCTGGAGGAAGCCCGTGCTGCTCGCCCGGCCTCGTCAGGCGTGACGCGCCGGGCGTGGGATCTGGCGGTCATTTCGGGCGATCAGGCGCGTGCCTTCCAGCTGGCGCGCAGCATCGCTGCCAGCGATGCGGCCGAACCCGACATCGTCATGACCCAGCTGGCCGAAGCGGTGATCCGCAAGGACTGGACGGCGGCTGCGCGCCTGCGCCAGTCGCTGGGCAGCCAGGGCTGGCCGGTGGTCGCCGGGCCGGTGATCGCTGCATGGCTGGCGGCCGCACGCGGCGACGCGGCGGCGGCGCTGCTGCTGCTCGACCCGGAACGCCACCAGGGCTTCATGCGCGCCTATGTGGTCGAACAACGCGCTCACCTGCTTGCCAGTCTGGGCCGCTGGGACGAGGCGGCATCTGCCTATCGCCAGGTCCGTTCCGGTGGCGGCGCGGCCATGCTGTTCCTGCGTCAGGGCCAGGCCGATGCGCTGGCGATGGCCGGCAAGCGTGAAGAGGCACTGGCGCTGCTGTATCCCGGCGACCGTGCCACCGCCCTGATGCGGGACCGGTTGCAGGCCGGCAGGCGGCTTGGCCCTGTGGCGCCGGATGCCCGCGCCGGCCTTGCCTGGCTGTCGGTGCGGCTGGCGGGCGACCTGGCCCGCGAACGCGCTGAACCGCTGGCGCTGCTGTTTGCCCGGCTGGCGACCTGGCTGGCGCCCGATCTGCCGCTGACGTGGATCACGGCCGGCGATGCGCTGGGCCGTGCCGGCCATGTCCAGCCGGCGTTGGCGGCGTTTGATCGGGTGCCGGCGGGCCTTGGACTTGACGAGGCCCTGCGCGCCCGCCGGGCCGAAGTGCTGGCCGATGGCGGGGATGATGCCGCTGCTGGTGCGCTTCTGGAAGCCGCCGCGGCCCGGCCGGACGCGACGGCGGCTGACTGGCAGAGCCTTGGTGGCTGGCACCGCCGCGGCCAGCGCTTTGCCGACGCCGCGAAGGCCTATGGAACCGCCATCGACCGGTTTGGCGATCAGCTGGGCCCGGCCGTGTGGAACCTGCACTTCCTGCGCGGCATGATGCGGGACCGCGCCGGCGACTGGCCGGGGGCCGAAACCGATCTGCGCCAGGCCTTGAGCCTCTACCCCAATGAGCCCGGCGTGATGAACTATCTGGGCTACAGCCTGCTGGAACGCGGTGATCGGCTTCCCGAAGCCCGCAGCCTGATCGAGCAGGCTGCCGCGCTGCGTCCCGGTGATGGCGGGATCGCGGATTCGCTGGGCTGGCTGCAACTCCAGGCCGGCGAGGTGGACCAGGCGGTGACCACGCTGGAGCGGGCGGTCAGCCTGGAACCGTTGGAGGCCACCATCCTGGCTCACCTTGGCGATGCCTATTGGCAGCAGGGGCGGCGGATCGAGGCGCGCTTTCGCTGGCGCCAGGCGATCGGCCTGTCGGGAGAGGATGATCTCAGGCGCCGCCTGCAGGCGCGGCTGGACTATGGGCTGGACGCCGCGCCGGCGATGCTGGCGACCCGCTGACCGCACGGCAACATGGTGCTTGAATTGGCGGCCGCATGCCGCCACAGCCTCTGCGCCTTATGCTGACCGAACCCGCCCCGGCCAAGATCAACCTGGCGCTGCACCTGCGGCGCCGGCGGCCCGATGGCTATCATGATCTGGAAACCGTCTTTGCGTTCACCGACTTTGGTGACCGGCTGACCGGCGCGGTGGGGGAGGGGCTCAGCCTGACCCTGTCCGGCCCGACCGCCGACGCCGCTGACGTGGGTGACGACAATCTCGTGCTGCGCGCCGCCCGTGCGTTGGCGGCGGCAGCCGGCGTGCCGGCGCGGGCGCAGCTGCATCTGGACAAGCGCATCCCGGTGGCGGCCGGACTTGGCGGCGGCTCGGCCGATGCGGCCGCCGCGCTGCGCCTGCTCAATCGCCTGTGGGAACTGGATTGGCCATTGGAGCAGCTCGCGGCGCTTGCCGCGCCGCTGGGGGCCGATGTGCCGGTGTGTGTGTTCAGCCGGACCCTGTACGGCGCCGGCAAGGGCGAAGCGCTGTCTGCCTGGCCCGTGCGGTTCGCGGGCACGCCGGTCCTGCTGGTCAACCCCGGGGTGGCTGTGCCAACCGGGCGGGTATTTGCGGGCTGGGATGGGCTGGATCGCGGGGGGATCACGCCGGGTGCAGCGCTGGTGGACCTGCGCAACGACATGACCCCGGCCGCCATCGCCATCGCGCCAGCCATTGCCGAGGTGCTGGCGACACTGGCGGGCGCGCCCGGCGTGACACTGGCGCGCATGAGCGGTTCGGGCGCCACCTGTCTGGCGCTGTTCACCGATGCAGCGGCGCGCGATGCGGCTGCGGCCACACTGGCCGGGCGGGGCTGGTGGCAGGCGGCGACCCGAATCATCTGAGCGGCAGGTCGTGGTAATCCGAGTCCGGCTCTATTTGATTGGGCGCGGGATGGATATTCTCGCTTGATCGGCCTGGTTGCACTGCGGCGATTCGGCTACGTCATTCATCCAACACACTGAAAACATGATATTGCGCTGCAAAATGCTGACTGTGGCTCAAAATAGCGATTGACGTGCAACTGAGCCTGACTTAAAGCCAGTTTCAGTTGATTTGAGTGTTGCTCAACCCCGGCTCAAACCTCCCCCCTCGGGCCGGCGAGCAGCACTCGGATCAGCCACCTCCAGTTGGAGGTGCACGCATTGATTTCACCGTCGCAGCGCGTCGCTGCCAACAGGAGACGACCCATGATGACCCGCCTGATCGCCGCCGCCGCCACCCTCGCTGCCCTGACCGCCGCGCCGGCCTTTGCCCGCGCCCCGGTCAGCTGCACCCAGACCCCGGCCCAGATCCGCACCCTGGCCGAAGCCAAGGGTGGTGAAGACGCCACCAAGGCCATCAAGCTGGTGGTGACCGGCGAGAAGCTGTGCGCGGCGGACGCCAAGTTCGAAGCCGGCAAGAAGTTCGCCGCCGCTGCCAAGCTGCTCGGCACCGAACTGGCTGCCCTGCCGGCTGCCAACGGCCAGTAAGCCGTTTTCCGGCCCGCCTGGCGCTTGCTGCGCGGGCCCGTCTTTCCTCCCCCATCCTCTCCCAGGGATGAACCTTGGCCCGGCGTGCAAGCGCCGGGCCATTTTCTTGCGTGCCCGCCTTGGCTATGGCGATGGTGATGCGCCAGCCTGAATGTCTCCCCGGCACGGCCGATCTGCTGATCGTGGCAGACCATGCCTCTGCCGAAGTGCCGCCCGGCGTCCATCTGGGTGTGGCCCCCACCGTGATGGCCGATCACATGGCCGTCGACATCGGCACGGATGCGCTTGCCCGCCGGCTGTCGCGCGCGCTCAGCGCCCCTGCGATCATCGCCACCGTCTCGCGCCTCGTCATCGACCTCAATCGCGATCCGGCCGATCTGGGCGCCATCCCGGCCAGCAGTGATGGCCACCGCATCCCCGGCAACTGGGGCTTGCCGCAGGCAGAGCGTGAACTGAGGGTGCGTGCCATCCATGTGCCATATCACGACGCCATAAGCCGGCAGATCAGCGTGCAGCGGCCAGCGCTGATCGTGTCCATCCACAGCTTCACGCCCCGACTGGCCAGCCGTCCTGACGAGCAGCGCCCCTGGCCGGTGGGCATCCTCTACAATCGGGATGATCGGGCGGCGCGGCTCGGCATCGTCGCGCTGGCCAGCCGCGGCCTGCATGTCGGCGACAACCAGCCCTATTCGGGCCGCGACCTCAACTATACGATGGACCGCCATGCCGAGGCCCAGCGCATCCCCTATCTTGGCATCGAGGTGCGCAACGATGGCCTGACGACGAAGGAAGGCATCGCCCGCTGGACGCACATCCTGGCGGATTGCATCGCCAATGTGCGTCGCAGCCTGTCTTGACGCCGGGCTGGCGGTGGGGCAGGGCAATTTTGTTATCGAACGAGGCCCTTCAATGACAAGATTCGACAAGTCGAAACTGCCCTCCCGCCATGTTTCGGTGGGGCCAGAGCGGGCGCCGCACCGCTCATATTATTATGCGATGGGCCTGTCCGAAGAGGAGATTGCGCGCCCGTTCGTGGGCATCGCTTCGGCCGGCAATGATTCGGCGCCGTGCAACACCACGCTGGATGCCCAGGCCGACGCGGCGCGGATTGGCGTCAACGAAGCCGGCGGCATGCCGCGCCGCTTCAACACAATCACGGTCACCGACGGGATTGCCATGGGGCACCAGGGCATGAAGGCGTCACTGGTCTCGCGCGACTGCATCGCCGACTCGGTTGAACTGTCCATGCGCGGCCATTGCTATGATGCGCTGATCGGCTTTGCGGGGTGTGACAAGAGCCTGCCCGGCATGATGATGGCGATGCTGCGTCTGAATGTGCCCAGCATCTTCGTCTATGGCGGCTCCATCCTCCCCGGCCGCTTCGAAGACAAGGATGTCACCGTGGTCGACGTGTTCGAGGCGGTGGGCGGGCACGCGGCGGGCAATTGCCCGCTGGCGCGATTGACCGCGCTGGAAAAGGTCGCCTGCCCCGGCCATGGTGCCTGCGGCGGGCAATATACCGCCAACACCATGGCCTGCGTGGGCGAGGCGATCGGCCTCTCGCTGCCCAACAGCAACATGGCGCCGGCGCCCTATGGCAGCCGCGCCGACATCGCCATCGCGGCCGGCAAGCAGATCATGACGCTGATCGAGAAGAACATCCGCCCGCGTGACATCTGCACGCGCGAAGCCTTTGAAAACGCAGCGCGCATCGTGGCCGCCACGGGTGGTTCCACCAACGCTGCGCTGCACCTGCCGGCGATGGCCAACGAGTGCGGCGTCAAGTTCGACCTGTTCGACATGGCCGAGATCTTCAAGACCACGCCCTATATCGCCGACCTCAAGCCCGGCGGCAAATATGTGGCGAAGGACATGTATGACGCCGGCGGCGTCTACATGGTGCTGAAGACGCTGTTCGACGCCGGCTTCATCCATGGGGACTGCCTGACGGTGAGCGGCAAGACGCTGGCCGAGAATATCGACGAGATCACGTGGAACCCGGACCAGAAGGTCATCTATCCGGTTTCCAACCCGATCACGCCCACGGGTGGCGTGGTTGGCCTGAAGGGCAGCCTCGCCCCGGATGGCGCCATCGTGAAAGTGGCCGGCATGGCGAAGCTGCAGTTTCGCGGCCCCGCGCGCGTGTTCGATTGCGAGGAGGATGCCTTCCGCGTGGTCGAGCAGCGCGGCATCGAGAAGGGCTGCGTGATCGTCATCCGCTATGAGGGGCCGAAAGGCGGCCCCGGGATGCGCGAGATGCTGTCCACCACCGCCGCCCTTTATGGCCAGGGCCTTGGCGCCGAGGTAGCCTTGATCACCGATGGCCGATTCTCGGGCGCCACGCGTGGCTTCTGCATTGGCCATGTCGGGCCCGAGGCGGCCGAGGGCGGCCCGATCGCGCTGGTCGAGGATGGGGACATGATCAGCATCGATGCCGAGGCCGGCACGATCGATCTGGAGGTCGACGAGGCCGTGCTGACAGCCCGGCGTGCGAAGTGGCAGCCTCGCCAGACGGATTACCAGTCGGGCGCCATCTGGAAGTTTGCGCAGACGGTCGGCCCGGCCCGGCTGGGGGCGGTGACGCATCCCGGCGCCAGCGGCGAGACCCATGTGTTCGCCGATATCTAGGGTCCGTCCCTAGAGCGCGAACCGCTTCCTGATCCGATCGACCGGCGTGCCGTCCTTCAATGGCACCGCCGGCACGACCTCGTGATCGATGAAGCCCAGGCGGCTGTAGAAGGCGAGGCCGCCGGCATTGTCGGCGCGGATGGTGGCGTTGATGGCGGCAAGTCCCAGCTGCCGTGCGCGTTCCCGCGTGGCGGCGAACAGCGCCGTGCCCACGCCGGACTGGGTGCCGCCAAGCCGCGTGAAGGTGGCAATGTCCCCCACCTCGGCGGGCAGGAAGGGCTGCGTGCCAAGTGTCTGGAAACCAAGCAATGGCCCGCCATCTTCGGCGACGAAACAGCAATGCACCGTTGGCCCGGTGAGATAGGCCTGGTCCAGGCCGTCGGGCGTGAACGGCGTTTCGAAGGCGGTGGTGCCTCCGCGCGCGATGATGGCGTTCAGCAAGATGGCCAGTTCGGCGGCATCGCCGTCCTCCACGGGGCGGATCGTCAGCATGCGCGCCCTTGTGCCGCTGCCCCGGCTTTGTGACAAGGCGGGCATGATCATCCCCGAGTCCGGCCCGCCTGTGCTGACGGCCACCGCCATGCGCGCCGCCGAACAGGCAGCGATTGCGGCCGGCACGCCGGCGCTCACCCTGATGGAACGGGCCGCGGCAGCGGCAGCGCGGGCGATCCTGGCCCATCACCCGTCCAGCAGCGCCACCATCCTGTGCGGGCCGGGCAACAATGGCGGTGATGGCTATGGCATTGCGCAGCTGCTCACAGCGTCCGGGATGGACGTGACGGTGGCGGCCGACGCGCTGCCCATCGGTGAACCGGCGGCGACGATGGCGGCGCGCTGGAGCGGGCGGGTGGTGCCGCTGCGCGAAGCCCCGCCGGCGCCACTTCTCGTCGATGCGTTGTTCGGCACCGGTCTTGCCCGTCCGCTTGCCGATGGCGTCCAGGCGGCGCTCGATCGGCTGCGCGGGCATTCGGCAACGGTGATCGCCATCGATATCACCTCTGGCCTCGACAGTGACACCGGCGCTGCGCTGGGCCGCCCCTTGCCCGCCGCGCGCACCATCAGCTTTGCCGCCGCCAAGCCCGGCCATGTGCTGGGAGCAGGCGGCGCGCTGACCGGTATGCTGGAGGTGGTCGACATCGGCATTCCGGTCAACAGCCAGATCGCTCTCACCGCGCGCCCGCGCCTCGTGCCATTGCCGCACGACGTGCACAAATATGCGCGTGGCCACGCCCTTGTGGTGGAAGGTGGCCTTGGCGGTGCCGCGGCGTTGGCCGGGCTTGCGGCGCTGCGCGTTGGGGCCGGGCTGGTGACGCTTGCAGGGGAGGGCGCTTCCCTGCCGGCGCTGGCCCTGATGCGGCGGACCGATGCGGCGGCCTGGCCACTGCTGGCCGACAGAAGGTTGAAGGCCGTCCTGATCGGACCGGGCCTTGAACCGGACGCGCGCGCGAAGGACTGGCTGCGCAGGTTGCTGGGCGGCTCGCGCCCGCTGGTCATCGATGCCGGTGCGCTGGCGTTGCTGGATGGCGGGCCGATCGGATCGCCAGCGGTGCTGACCCCGCACGAGGGCGAGTTTGCCCGGCTGTTCGGGCCGATTGGCAATGACCGTATCGCGGCCGTGCAGGCAGCGGCGCGGCAGGTGGACGCGGTGGTGCTGTTGAAGGGCTCGGCCAGCATCATCGCCGCGCCCGATGGCCGGGTGGCGATCAACGCGCACGCGTCTTCCTGGCTGGCCACAGCCGGCAGCGGGGACGTGCTGGCCGGGATGGTGGCCGGTTTGCTGGCCCAGGGGCTGGCACCGTTCGAGGCTGCACAGGCAGCGGCGTGGCTGCACGGCGAAGCCGGTCGGCAGCTGGGCCCGGGCGGCATTGCCGATGATCTGGTGGCGCTGCTGCCGCCCGTCCTGCACAGCCTGCTGGCCAGCCTGTGAGCGCGCTTGCCGAAATCGTGCGGCTGGCGGCGCGCGGCGACGGCGTCACCGCCGATGGCCAGTTTGTCCCGCTCAGCGCCCCGGGCGATCGGGTGGATTTCGCCGATGACCCGCCACGCATCATTCCCGGCCCGCATCACGCCGCACCGGCCTGCGCCCATTATCCGGCCTGCGGCGGTTGCCAGATGCAGCATGTGGACGAGGCCGCCTATGGCGATTTCGTGCGCGAGCGGCTGGCCCGCGTGCTGCCCGCTGGCTTGCCTGGTGATACCCGCCCCATCGCCCTGTCGCCGCCGCGCAGCCGGCGCCGCGCCAGCCTCAAGGCCTTGAAGCGGGGTGGCAGCCTCAGCCTCGGGTTTCACAGCGAGGGCACGCATGCGCTGGTCGATATCAGGGACTGCCCGCTGCTGGCGCCAGAGTTGATGGCGTTGGTGGCGCCGCTGAAGGCACTGCTGAAGGCCCGGTTGCGTGATCGGCAGGGGGCCGGTGCGGCGCTGACCCTGACCGACACGGGGGTGGACCTGCTGCTGGCCAACGTGAGTGCTGAAGGCCTGGCGGCCATCGAGGCACTGACCGAGTTCGCGCAGGAACACGATCTGGCGCGCCTGTCGGTGGAAGGGCCTGGCGGCATCGACACGCTGGTCGAACGCCGGCCGCCCGTGCTGGCCATGGGCGGCGCCCTGGTGGCGCTGCCAGTGGCGCCCTTCCTGCAGGCGACGCGGGAAGGGGAGGCAGCGCTGGTGGCGGCTGTGCTGGAGGCGGTGGGTGACGCCAGCCTGGTGGCGGACCTGTTTTGCGGGCTGGGCACCTTCACGCTGCCGCTGTCCGCGCGGTCTCGCGTTCTGGCTGCCGATGCCGCCGGGCCCGCGATCATGGCGCTGGGTGTCGCTGCCCGCCGCGCCGGGCGCCGTGTTGAGGTTGAGCATCGCGACCTGTTCCGCCGGCCGCTGGCGGGCACGGCGCTCGACGGCCTCGACGCCGTCGTGTTCGATCCGCCGCGCGCCGGGGCAGAGGCGCAGGCGCGCGCACTTGCCGCTTCGCAGGTGCCGGTCGTGGTGGCCGTGTCCTGCAATCCGAGCACGTTCGGGCGGGACGCGCGGATATTGCTGGAGGGCGGCTATCGGCTCACCACGCTGTGGCCGGTGGCGCAGTTTCGCTGGTCCAGCCATGTCGAACTGGTGGCGCGCTTCGAACGCGATTAGGCTATGCGGCGGAGGGGCCAGCCATGCCACAGGATGATCGCGTCACCACCTATATCGAGAAGGCGCAGCCCTTCGCCCAGCCCATCCTTGTGGCCATGCGCGCCGCCGTGTACCGGGCGGTGCCGCAGGCCGATGAGACCATCAAGTGGGGGATGCCGGCCTTCACGCTCGCCGGCCGGCAGTTCGCCCTGATGGCCGGTTTCAAGGCGCATGTTGCCATCAGCATCGAGGATGGTGCGGATGACGCTGGCGAGGGAATGGGCAATCTGGGCAAGCTGGTGAGCCCGGATGATCTGCCGCCAGCCGATGTGCTGGACGCCCGGCTGGTGGCCGCGGCAGCGTTGGCGGCGAGCGGGCCGAAGCGCAAGCCGGCGGCACCGCCCAAGGCCGAAATCGCCATGCCCGATGATCTTGCGGCAGCGCTGGCTGCCAATCCGGCCGCCGCGGCCGCCTTTGCGGGATTTCCGCCCGGTGCGCGCCGAGAATATCTGGAATGGGTGACCAGCGCCAGGCAGGCCGCCACCCGCGCGCGCCGGATCGAAACCACGGTGGCCCAGGCCGCCGAGGGCAAGAAGCTGCACTGGAAATACGAAGCGTGCTGATCAGCTGCTCGCCACCGACAGCGCCAGCAGCACCAACCCGATCAGGCACAGCGAGGCCAGTGCGAACACGGCGAAGCGCACCAGCACCCGGTTGGACAGGATCTGCACGAGGCTGTGGGCGATCCGCAAGCCCGCATAGCCCCAGGCGAGATTGACGGCGATGCTGCCGCCTTCCCCCATCACCGCCAGGGCCAGCGCAGTCGCATAGAAGATGGTCGGCTGTTCCATCAGGTGGTTGTAATTGTCGGCCACCCAGCTGGCCCGTTCCTCGCCGGCGGCGACCAGCTGGTCGCGCAGTCCCTTGCCGGTGGAGCCGACGAGCCTGGTGCCATCAATGCCGGCACGGGCCATGGCCGGCAGGCGCGTCGCGTACATCCATACCCACACCAGCATCGTCCAGCCGGCCAGCACCAGCATCGGCAGCAGGATCGGTTGTGCCATGAAAAAACCCTCCCCGGTTGATGCCGGGGAGGGTTCCTTGCTTTTCAGCGGCCTGTCAAATCAGGCGAACAGCTTGGCCCCCGTTTCGGCATCAGCCGAACAGCTTGGCCCCCG